>VMHT01122096.1_pt1 | contig 12967 bp, 18 predicted proteins | sample 4693611 | NCBI WGS metagenome assembly VMHT01 (sample SAMN12280063, study PRJNA550983) | marine metagenome | isolation source: seawater sampled from same location over 5 years 0.02-0.2 micron viral filtrate | place: USA: collected off the coast of southern California halfway between the port... ... | reverse complement strand
TTCTATGTCTGCTTCTGCATCTAGTTCTTTTAATTTTAGTTTACTTAATTCTGAAGCGTATTTAGCTTTAGCTTCAAGCATAAGTAGTTCTTGTTTATTGGCTTGTTTCTTTTCAAAGAATCCCATTACTGAGGGGAGAAAAGAAGTTCCAAAACCGAGAACAGATCCAAGTAACGACAGCATTACTCAACCTTTTCGTTAATTTTAACAGCTTGTAGACCTCTAAGTTCTTCCATTAATTGAAAGACACTTTTATAATCTAGCTGTCCTAAAACATTAACAACTTTATTTAAAGTTTCTAAAGTTATTACATATGTTTGAGGTACTTCAGGTGTTGCTTCCTGTTCAAATGCTTCATTTACATCTGGGGTAGAAGGATCATCTGCAATAAATTTTCCATCTTCTGTACGTGCACGTTTTTTTGTCATATTATTCTCCATCAAATTGAACATCAAAATCAAGGTGAGGTAAATCCTCCTCCTCATGAATACTTTTCTTTTTTATATCTATACTGTCAAAAACAAATCCTGCAGTTCTTAGTATAGCATCTAGATGAAAAACTACATCCTCTAGATTAGAGCACGCAAAAGTGTAACGTGCATTAAAGTCATAAGATGTACCTGTGTCATCTTTTATTTTTATTTCAAAATGTGTCATTATGTTATATCCACTATTTCACAAGAATCAGCAGTACAAGCCAACTCTTGGCCTCCTCGTGTGCTGTCTTCTTTTTCTAACTCAGAAAGATCTTGCCAATTAATATTCTTAGGCATTTTCTTTTTAAGGTCTAGGTATTCTTCTTTAGTACATTCCTGGTAAGGAGCTTGTTTGTAAGTATGATCTGAGTGAGGCAAGAAAGATATTCCTGCAACATCATTAAAATTTTCATAAACCCATGCACCTACATCAAGCCATTCATCTTCTTTAACTGTTATTGTAACAGAAGGTTTATGCTCACACCAATTCTTTTGGTATTTAAGCCACAAGTTTAATTGTTCTAAAGCACCAGTATCATTACGTGTAACTGCTTTTTTAGGAGATCTTACAGGAAAACTAAAAACCACAGTGCTATCTGGTTGCATAATGTCATCTTCTACAGGTACACCTGCTGATTGCATAAACTGTGTTAAAGGATCTTTTTTGTCTCCTCTAACAGTTCTAATGTAGTATTCAGAATGCCTAGCATGGATACCAGAAGCAGAGTCTACTAACTGAGATACAGTTCCAGAAGGTTTTACACAAGTTATAGCAGTCGATTGAGGTATGCCTAATTGTTCTGATAATCCTAAATTTGTATCAACAGCTACCTGTTTTAGTTGTGAAAGTAGATCAGATAAATACCCTGCAGATGCAGTATTTAATAATTCATTATCCATGATACCTGTAAGAGAAACACCAAGAAGTCTTTCTTCTTCTGTGTTATCTTTCCATATCTTTCTGAGGTATTTTAAATCGGTTAGAGTAGATTGTATTGTACCAAGTATGGTAGCTAATTCTATCTTTCTTTCTAAATCTTTTATAGTATCATCTGATCTTACAACTACTTCTGTAAGATTACAAAACTGATATGGCCTTAGTATAATCTCAGAGCATGGATTAGTGCCAAAATCATAGTCTGGATTTCTTCTACCATTCTCTAATGACTTTTCTACAGCAGACTGTCTGTTGTATATACCACGTTCACCTGATTTAGAATTATATAATGTAAGCCATTCTTTCATAAAGATACCTATAGGTGGTTTTTCTTTATAACACACAGAGTTATTAGCCAATGCTCTTTGACCTTCATTATTCCACCACTCACCAGATTTAGCTAAAGCCATTTCTTGGTCTTGTAAATCAGATAGACTAATAAGTGCAGAACGTCTTACTCCACCTACCACTACAACAGAACCTATCTTACACATGATGTCATGACATTCTATAGATTTTAATTTTCTTCCTGCTGCACCTTTAAATATATTTACAGTAAATCTAAACAGATCATCTAAAGGATCAGGACCACTTGATCTACCACCAAATGTTTTAAGCCTTGCACCTGCAGGTCTTAGTTTAGATAAATCCCAACTAGGTATCTGACCAGAATATAATAAATGAATTAATTCTTTATAGCCTTTAGCCCATCCTGTTTTGCTATCGCCAACAATAATAGTTGTTTCACTATCTTCAAAAGATTCGTTAACTGTTGGTAATTGTTTAGTATACTTTCTTTCTACAGAAAAACCTACACCTGTACCACACATAAGTATATATAAACATTCATCAAAAGATCTAACACTGTCTACAGGTAGGTAAGAACAATTATATGCAGCCACATGACATCTTTCTAAAGCAACACCTGCTGTCATTAATGCTCTCATAGAAGGCATAATCTCCAGGTTAAGAACAGCATCCTGTAATTCTTTTCTTTTTTCTACAGACAAACTAAAGTTATTATTTTCTTTAGTATGTTTTTCTAAATAATTAAAATACCTATTGACTGTTTCTTCCCAGGTTTCTCTTCTGTTTTCTTCTTCAATCCATCTAGCATATCTAGAAACGTGAATAAAGCTTTGATAATCTGTGGGTAAACTTACACTATTGCTTTTTGTTAAATCATATACTCCCATTCTTCTTTCCTTTTAATTTATTTTTGTTATCAAAATAGGCTGTGTTCCAACCTCGTAGCCATTCCTTATGGCGTACATTATTTTCTCCATAAGGATTTTTTAATATTCCTCGTGAAAAAGCTCTAAAGCCCTCATCGAACTGAATACGAAGGGGAGGCCATTGTCCTTTTCGAGGTCTTGATCTTCTCGACTTCGATCCCTTCGATGTCGTAGAACGAGTCTCGTATGATCTGTTCGATCTCATCTCTTACATCTCCGTCTATAGGTAGTGGGTATTCTTCTGGGTTAATCTCTAAACTAATCGTTAAATTTAATCTCATTTTTTAAGTCTGCATCCAAACGGACAATGCCTATTAGCTTGTCCAAATACCAACGTGCTTTTTGTAAATCTTCTAAAGCACGATCCTTATAGGTATATCTCCAAATGTATTTTAAGATTGCTCCTTTTAAATACCCTCGAAATTCTTTTTCTCCCATAGATGCTTCGATAGCTTCTATAGCTTCTACTTTACCATTGTTATAATGAGAAGGATAATTTACTGGATCATCTTTTTTAGTCATCATTACCCCATTGATTAAAATAAATTACGTTATCTTTTTTTACTGTTTTTTCTTTTTGTTCTGCAGGCGTTTTAATAAGATTATAAAAGTGTGCAGCATACTCAACAATTTCTTCATTATCTCCACAGTAACTAAAACCAACCATAGCACGAGCAAGGTCACTAATTGCATCAACCATGCCATAAGAGTCATCGTGTTTTTTAGGAAAATGTATATTGGTTGAGTGATTCCAATCTCCTTCTGCATTTTTACCAGGTCTTAATAATATTACTACTTCTTCATCATCAACTTCAAGTATTCTTTTCATCTACAACCTCATCTTCATTCGTGTAATAGAACCATCTTGGCTCTCTGGCTGAGGATGCTTCTTGAGGTTTGTATTCTAAATTAGGCCAACAGCTAAATTTATAATCACACCAATAGCATTCTTCACCTAAAACTCTTTTACCTGTAGGTACTTTACGAAACTTTTCTTCTATAGAATCAAAGCATCTTTTAAAAGGCACATCAGATTCTAGTTTTTTCATTTTATCTAAAGCTTGATCTACAGTTTCTTGTACTTCTTCTTCGGTAGACTCATCATCCAGGTACGATATTTCTCCACTAGACTTATTAACTGCCCACCAACCACCAACTTTTTTCTTAGCTCCTTTAGAGTAAAGATGTAGTTGTGTAAGATAGCCGAAACTATCGTGAGACTTTAATCCTTCAAAACTTAAAAACTTATTTCTAAAAGCCCAAGGACTACAAGATTTAATATCATCTACTTTATCATCTACATATAAATCAGTTTCACCTGTTAATTTCTCAGTAATTTCTATGTTGTCACCTTCTTTGTAATCAACTCCAGATGATTTTAATATAGCTTTTAGTATAGCTTCTATTGCATCACCAAATGTAACAATCATTTTAAAAGTATAAGATTTATCTTCTGCTCTTGCTCCTGCTTTCGCTAATTGCAGTTGACATAAAGGTTTTCCTAAATTAGAAGGTCTTGGTTTAAAAGAAAAATCTTGAGGAGTAAATTGTTTTTTAAGAGCCTGTTTAAAATCTTCGGCAGCTTGGTCAATTATCTCCTCAGACATTGATACCTCTCCTCTATTAGCAGACTCAAGGTAAGCTATTACTCTAGCTAAATTATCATTCATTATTCAGGTAACGTATCAGTAACTTCAATAAAATCGTTATCAATAACTGTAGCGTCTACGTCACTTGTATAACGCTTTGCTTCATAAGACCTAGCACGGATGTTATCATTATGTCCTGTAACATATGTTAAGAAAGATCTATTAACTTCCATGTCAGCATCTGTAAAAGGCACAGCTTCAGAGGTAATAGTAGGTGTCACTACATACCAAGATATAGCACCAGATTGTTCTAATTTAAAATTAAGTTTCACTTCATGTTTAAAAGGCATCTTCTTAGTTTTATAAAATTGAGACATAACATCTCCAAAGTTTTTATATGTTCCTCTATTAGATATTTGAAACATAATAGGGAGGTTATCAAAGCTTACAGGATCTTTACCTTCTCCTACAAAACCTTTTTCTACTCGAAGTAAACCAAATACTACACGATATCTTTTAGCTCCTCTCCACCAATTCTTACGGTCTTCTGAAAGGTTATCCCAATCGTCTACTTTAAACTTACCACAATTTACACCACCCTCTTCATCAAGAGCTTCTTCACTAGGATGTTTAACAAATACAGATTTATTAACATAACGACCTTTTAAATCATTACCATCTTTGTCTTGCCAAGTAGCATTCTCATCATATCTTTGATAAAAAAATCTTTGTTGAAATATTCTTATATATGCATCTTCAGCATAAACAAGACCATGCTCTGGATGATATACTTTTATAGTACCATCAGGTATCTTATTACCTTCTGCATCTCTTGCCTTATTGTTTACAGTTACACGAGGAAATCCTGGTGCATTTGCAGCAGACTGTTCTGCTTCGTTTACAAAACCAAACTCTCCGGCTATTTGATCGTAAGGTAAATTATCTATATCTTTTATTGTTAGTGCATTCTCTGTCATGCTATTCTCCTATCTATATTGTTATCTGTTATATCTAAATTCGTTAGTTTGTCAACATCTATTTCAGTCATTTCAAACCAATCATCACCTATTTTTAACTCTACTTCCATAGGTACATCTAAAGTTAAATTAAATATTTTATCCATTGCAGGTCCAACACCCATCATAGCTCTATAAATAAGCTTAGGTACTATTTCTAATTCATCTGGATGTATATCAATTACTATGGAATCATGTACTGTGTTTATAAATTTACTCTTTAAATTCATAGACTTAGTGATGTTATTGTAAAGCACACAAGATAGTGGCACAAGGTCAGCAGTTGCTCCACTTTGTACAGGATAATTTTTTATCTTAGTTGCTTCGGTAACACCATTGCGTAGTCGTTTAACTTCTGGAAAAGCAAATTGTCTACCTGTTACTGTAGTTATTTTTTTATGTAGCATAACTTCTTCTTGAAGAGCAGTATGCCATTTAGCTATACCACTATACTTTTTCATAAATGATTTGTTGTATTCCATTTCAGCAGCAGATCCTTTTACACCACCATATAAAGGCCTAAATGTTCTAGCCTTAGCATCTTGTCTTGAAGTCTTTTGACCTGCTTCTGTAAGAACTTTAGAAGTGTAGGCATGTACGTCAAAGCCTTCATCTATTTCTTTACGACCTGTAGCATCATCACTCATCCATACAGCTATTCTAAATTCTAATTGACCAAAGTCAGCTTCTAATATTTTACCACCAGGAAAACGAGATACTACTGCTTTTCTCACTGTAGCTGTACCACCACGAGGTAAGTTTTGGAAGTTAGGATTAGATGAAGATAGTCTACCTGTACCTGTTCTTACTTGAGATACCTGGGGATGAAGAATACCATTGATTACATTCTTGCGAATACCTTTGCAAAACGAATTGATATAAGTATCTAGTGCATTAATACGTTGCATATTAGTTAAAAACTGATGAGCAACTTCCAAATTGTGCTGTTTAGCAATGACTGCCAAGCCTGCTAACGTAGTTTTATCTGTTGCGAAACCATGTGACATAACTTGTTGCACATGTGTTGGTGAAAATTTAAAGCCTGCTACATCCGAGGTGGCATCATAAACATAGCCAGTACCAATGCAATGCTTACACATAGGCTGAATTTTGTATGGAGATCCATCTTTTTTTACCTTATATTGTTTTCCTGTACCTTTACAATCAGGACATTTTCTTACAGTTGTTTTACTTACAATCTTAGTTTGTTTTTTAATTTGCTTCTGAAACTCTTGTTTAGGCATTCTAGGGCGATACTTTTTTTTACCACTAGCTGTAGTACCTATATTGAAAGTGTCAGCCCAAAGCTCTTTATCTACAACACTTCTGGACCATATGATTTCAGAAAGCTGTTCAGGTGAAGACAAATTATATGGCCTGTCACCCATAACACATTTTATTATCTTTGTATTTTGTATGGCTTTCTCTTTTCTTTCTTGTTCATAATCAGACTGTACCTTATCAAGTATATCCATATCAATACATATACCATTACGTTCTATATCAATAAGTACATCTGCCATATCATTAGTTAACTCAACAATATTTTTCATACTACAATGATCATCATCCTGGAGCATCTTATATTGAGTGTCAAATAAATCACCACAAGAAAGTAAATCATATAAATTATATTCTTCTACAATGTCTTTTGGTATTGCTTCAAAGCCTGTGCCATTTTTAAATAGTTCTTCTACTAGCTCTGATTTCTTTTCAGTTACTCCCCAACGCTTACAAGATTCAGATAAAGATAGAGCAATCTTTTGACCACGAGCATAAATGTATTCAACAATCATAGTGTCCCACAATTTGCCATCGTATTTAAAACCACATTCTCTAAGCCAGGACAAATCAAATTTTACATTGTGTGCAATAAGTAGTGTAGTCTTATCTAAAATATCTTGTAACTCTTTATGAGATTTTTTTATATCTATGTTTGGTAATTCGTTGTGATTAAACCAAATAACTTTTTTTTTATCAGGTTCATCTACAGGCATAACGCCAACGCATACCATATAGTTATCTGGTTTATAAGGGGAGGGACTTTTGTTTGTTACTGTTGTTTCTATATCTAATACTAATTTCATTCTTTTACCTTATGTGTGGAAGGTAGGCAATAAAATAGGAATAAAACCACCTACCTTCCGAGTCATCGGATAGAGGACTAAAGCTTAATCTGAGCCTGCTTTAAAGCATGTTCAAGTTTCTTAACCGTATGTAAACAAGACTCTATATATAGATTTTTCTCCTTGGCATTAAGAGGCGAAACTACCGTGAAGATTTCATCTATAATGTCTACGACTTGGTCACTAGAAAAGTTACTTAAACCACTAACAACATTACTCCATACAGCAACACTGCTTAAAGGCTTAGACTTAGCTTCTATTGTAATATCAGCCTGTTCTCCGACAATGTCAACTTTCTGCTCAGGTATTTCTGGTGAAGAAGGCGGCAGGATAAAACCGTCATCATTATCTTCAAACGCAGAAAACTCTGCTAGAGCATCATCGTTGACGTTTAAGTCTTCGATGCAAGGTAAGTTATTTGGGGGGACAGTACCTTCATCTAAACTTAAATCATTTTGTGGTTCTTCAATAACCACTTTTGTTTTACGCAATCTTTTTAAAGCTTCTGAAATAGATTTTACGTTATCCGTTTCAACCCATTCCATAACTTGTTTTTTAGCAACTGCAATCTTTCTATAGTTGTGTGCCATTTGTCTACTAAATGGTAAGTTTTCTGTAACCCAAAACTTCCATCTGACACCATTTAAACTGCAATGATCTTGTGCTTCAATAAGTAAGTCACCAATTTCAATAGCAGTTATTAATGTATTTCTAACTAAGACTTTCATAGTCATAGCTTTTTCTTCTATTTCTTTTCCATATGCATTTAACACAGGATCTACTTTTATAGGTATTGGTTGATTCATAATTTCCTCCTAATCTCTGAACCGTGCAGTGTCCGAATCGACAACGCATACCCAACGATCTTGAACACCATTAATTTTATTCTTAACAACATTTACCCATCGTTGGTTAGTGTCACCCTCTTCAATATTTTCTTTACCAAAGAGGACTATTAAATCAGCTTCACCTGCTTTACCTGTTTTAGAACCAGACATCATACCATAGTGTAGCATTGTCTTACCTTCAGCATCAGCAGATAACTGATTAAATCCTAAGAATACACAATCGTATCTTTTAGCAATAGATCTTGCTTGGCCATACAATTCTGTTAAACGTAAATCTTCACGAGCAAATGATCCTGACATAGGTACTTTATCAAGTATATCAACACATACAATATCAGGTCTTTCTTGCTCTATCTTCATTTCAATTTGACCAAGTGTCATCTGATCACCATCAAGTACAATAAGATTGTCACCAACTTTCTTCCATACTTCTTTTAACTTTTCATTCTGACCTTTTAACTCACGAGTTACAATACCAGATGCAGCAGATAGCATTCTATGTGTATGTCGCTTTGGTAATTCTTCATTCGTGATACATAATACTTTAGCACCTTGATCTAGGAATCCTCCTGGACCTGCAACAGAGTAATGCCAGAACATGGATTTACCTACATTAGGCCTAGCACCACATATAGCTAACATCCCTCTTTCAATTCCAGGTACTCTTGCGTCTAACGAGGGGAGGTTGAATGCAAAAGAGTACCCTTCATCCATACCACTTAGTAATGAGTCGACATCTAAATTTAGTTCTCGCTTATCACTATTGTCTGTAGAGGCATGGATAACTTTTAATTCTTCTAATTGTCTTATTACAGGATAAGGATCATAATGCTCACCCTGTACAATCTTAATTGCTTCTTGAGCTACTTCTCTAGCTGATTGTTGTATAGATAATTTACGAACCATATCTCTAGCTACATCTACACCAATGTCTTCTACTTTCGATAAAGCATTAAAGGTAGCCTGAACCTGGGCAGACTTAGCTGAAGAAAGATCTGGATGAGATGTAAGGTAGTGCTTCTCTACTTCTGTTATGGTTAAATCTCTATCGTAAGAATCGTAAGCTGAATAGATAGCATCTTTAATTGCTTTTGTTCCATTCAAGAATACACTATCTGATACATCTTTTACTTCTCTAGCAAAAGTTCTATCGGTTACAATCTTCTTTAGAAGTTCTCTATATACATCTGTTGTACTCATATCCTATTATCCTATTTGTAATTCATTCATTGCTTGTTCTTTATTAAAATATTTTAAATCGTCTCTAATTAATGCGATTCTACAATTCGTGTATACACTTAAAGTCTTTTGGATGTCAAATGATTTCGCATAAGCATCTGGATCAAGTGCAACAACTAGTGTCTCATATTGTTTTAAAATATCCATATAGCTATCCAACAATGATGTTCCTAATAAAGCAATGCCTGTACAAAAAGGTGCAACTGTAGTTGCTGATGTAGCATCTTCTACAATTACTCCTGTTGTGCCACTGCCGATTATAAAAGGGTGTGCTGCATTATCATATCTATACCACTTAGGTTGTTGTTTAGAGTTCAATGCTCTACCCACTGCTCCTACTACTTCGTCTTCATGCACAATAGTAAATACTGCTCTATGCATTTTAACATCATAGTAAAATCTATCTTTATCTAATAAATAACCTTCTAAGCAATTAAACTTCTCCAGGTAATTCATAGTTTCTTTAGAACGATTAGCTTCAATAAAGTATTCTGGTAATACAAAAGGTAGCTTCTCATCATTTATGTCAAATGTATTTGACACAATTCTTGATAAATCTTCTACACTTAGATCCTCTTCAGTATTACCTTTAGCTTTACATGAAGCACTAAAACAATTCCACAATAAAAAACCCCTCCGTTTGGTTACCGAAAGGGTTTTAGTATGTCCGCAGAAGATACAATCTATTCTTTTGTTTGTACCTTCATCTAAATCTAATTCTTTAATTCTTTCTAATTGATTATATAATCCATTTTGCATATCTATCTGGGGCAGGTTTTATATATACCCCCTCTACCACGTTGGTAGTAGTTATATCTATGGAATTAGATATGTCAACTAAATTTTGAAATTTTATTATTTGCATGCATAACATTGTGCATTGAAGTATTTAAATGTTCTAAACATTCCAATTCAACTTTGCCTTCTAATTCTTCTGAACGCACAAGTTTACTTTGTATAGACTCTATGTCTTTAAATACTCTTCTGAGATCATTTAATATATTTTCCATTTTATTCTCCTTCTATATCTATCTCACTGGTGTAATGCTTTTGTACACCTCTTCTTGTAGTTTTGCCATGGACAAGCTGTATCGTAATGTCCTCTCCTACCAGAGACAACCCTGAACAATATATTACGAATACTAAATTAGTTATAATAGCTTTTCATATATTCGACACAACAAACCCCATAAAAAAACATGGCAACTAAGTTTTATTTTAATTGCCATGCCTACACATATAAGGATGTTCTTACATATATACGTAAACTTTTTGTAAAAACAATCTTGACATTACGATTTTTATTCTAACAAACACTAGTAACTGCATTCGCTAAATTAGATTTATAGGCCATGACATACATCACAAACATTATTAAAAACAATACCTTACCTATAATATTAACTGTCTCCATTATCATTCTCCCTTTTCTCTTTTTTTCTGTTATACTTCTTTTTATTAGAAACTACCCTAGTATACGTATTTTGTTTCTCTCTTATTACCCTAGGTTTACTAATTTCTTTTTTCATTTTACCAATGCCTAAGCACTCCTGCTACTATAAAAAAACAAGTTGCCCAGGCTACAAACTTTTCAATTAACTTTATGTACAATCCTACCTTAGCTTGTTTCTGCCGCAGGATTGCAGTCTTAGGTGTATCGTCATCTGTTTCACCTATAGGATAATCAATAGCTCTTGCAATTATTTTTTCTAACGAAGTGTACATTAATTTAAATCCCTTGGATCTATAGGCTCATCATTTTCTAACTGTACCTTTTCTAGATCTTTTAACACTTCTTGTACTTCTGGAAACATCACTTGCATAGTAGGAAAGTTGTTCCAGTCTTGTTGTTCAAATTGTTCTACAAGTTTTATAAAGTCTTTATGATTAGTGTGTGTTCTCCATACAGTAAGCCCTAAGAATATAAATAGACTAGCTACATCCATAGGATGAATATCTTTCCGGTTTAAATTTATAACTGCATTAATAAATTCTAAACTTATTTCTTTTACATCTTCATCTGATAAGTCATCACTTTTTGTAAACATTTTTACTCTCCTTCCTTAATAATTCTTCTTTAAACTTTTTCCACTGTGGGGTTGTCGTGTCTACACGATCTACCTTTTTTTGTACAGGAATAAAATTAAATTCATGTTGTGGGTTAGTCATTTATACCTCCATGTTTTTTAGTATATGTTCAATAACTCTTACAGTAAATCCATTGCCAAGCATTTTGTATCGTTGAGTATTTGATACTCCCTCAGTGTAGTTATCTGGTACAGTTTGTAATCTCTCGCATTCCAATGGTGTAAGCTTACGCCAATGTAATTCATCAACACTATCCCACTCATGCCTGTCATAAGATTGTCTGCCACCAGATCTAACTGTTTTAGATTTATCTCTAATCTTACTTATCTGTATTGTATGTTGCTTAGAAGTATTAGCAGTTATAGTATTAGATTTATCATCTTTTCTTTCTACTAAATGCCTCATATGTCTAGGTGACCAATCCTTACCTGTCTTTTTCTTATGTTCTCGTCTTATCTTATTAGCTTCTGGTGTTCTTACCTCAGTCATAGATTTAACAGCAACTTTAGGCTCTCTATGGCCACCACCCATTGTTGTAAGTGTTGGTGACTTACCATCCTCTGAGTACACTCGCTTAATAATATCGTAACCTTTTATATCTGTAGCAGTGCCAACTTGTTTCGGTGTGTTATAAGTTTCTACCTTTGCACTATCAGAACGAGCCAAGACTGTTGGGCTTTTACCATCTTTAGAATATACCCTTCTTTGTCTTTCATTGTCTTTAAGTATCTCTCTAGGTATGTCATACAATTTTTTAGGTGTATTGTAAGTTTCAATGTATTGTTCTTTATTACTAGAAGTTAATGTAGGTGATTTACCATTCTCTGAATAAACTCTTTGTTTAGTTTCATACACTCCATCTCTATACTCAAACTCCATAATCTGTTTATCAAAGACATCAGTTTCAATACCTAATGTATCTTTAAGTTTAAACCAAATGTCATCACCAGGAATAGCGAAGCTAGTATCAGTTCTAAACCAATGCTCTACTTTAGTGACAGGCATATCAGTTTCTGTTGCTATCTGTTTATTTGTTTTTCCAGATTGTTCTTTCATAGACCTAAGTAAATACTGTAAACCTTTTATATCTACTTCATGCTTTCTAACTTTCACTTCTTCTACATTCATTCCTACTTTTTTAGGTGTGTTATAAGTTTCCAAAGGCACTAGCGTCATACCATTGTTGCCTGCACCTTTATACATAGTAGCTGTTAAGGTTAAAGATTTTTGATTAGGCATTTTAGTATGTTTCAAATTTCTTTCTGTATTCTTTACGGCTTTATGTTTTGGTTTACCCTCATCGTCACAAGCCAAATAGTTACCTTGCCTTCCATTCTTTACATAATCCATAGCAGAAAAACTGTGAGCTTTTTCTTTGGTATCATCAATCATACAATTTCTTTCTCCATTTCT
>VMHT01070528.1_pt1 | contig 12968 bp, 30 predicted proteins | sample 4693611 | NCBI WGS metagenome assembly VMHT01 (sample SAMN12280063, study PRJNA550983) | marine metagenome | isolation source: seawater sampled from same location over 5 years 0.02-0.2 micron viral filtrate | place: USA: collected off the coast of southern California halfway between the port... ... | reverse complement strand
CAGAGTATGAAAGTGTTGTACAACAAGGTGCTGAATTTTATCAATCAGTAAACAACAAAAACATACTTGGAGATTCTATCGAAAACGATGCAGATAATTCATCTCCAAAACAGTCAGCTAAGAAAGTAGAAGAGGACACTCCTTTCTAATGCACAAAGAACTGTTGTCACTCTTTGAGTGTGACAATACTCGCTACATCACGTCTTCTCTTACGGGAGAAGACAATGAGCGAGGTAAGAAGACTGCAAAGTATCAAACGGTACACAGTCCCGTCACAAAAGAGGTGTGGGTAAAACATCTAAAAGGTCAGTTGCGTTTGGGTTTAAAACCAGAGGTAGATGGCAAATGCAAATGGGCTTGTATAGATATAGATCCTAACAGTTATAAAGACTATTCAGAAAAAAAAGTCGTTGAAATCATAAACACATATAAATTACCATTAGTTGCAGTAAAATCAAAATCAGGTGGCTTGCATGTGTTTGTGTTTTTTACGGAACACGCTTCAGTGGACAAAGTTGTACAAAAATTATCAGAGTTAAATGAACAATATTTTTTAGCACAAGAAATATTTCCATGTAATAAAGCTTTGAATATGCCTTACTTCAACATGAATGCATCAATGGAGTTTGCATTTAATTCAAATGGTACACCAGTTTTAATCGGACAATTTTTAGAAATTGCAAAACAACGTACGATCACACCTGCTAATTTTTTTAAACTAGAAGTAAAAGAATATGAGATAGAATCACAATGGTCATTGTATCCACCATGTGTGCAAAAACTTATTACAGAAAAGTGGAGTGGTGGTATGCGCCACCAATATTTATACAACGTGTGTGTTTTAGAATTAAAGAAAAACTCTAATTTAAGTTATACAGATTTACAAGATCTTATGTTGCAAAGGAATAAAGAAATATTTACAACACCATTACCAAACAATGAAGTATCTACATTAGCTAAGTCTGTACATAAAGGAAGTTACAGTTATCAATGTCCACCAAAACATCCAGAGTTCAATGCGATATGTAATAAAGAAGTTTGTAAAACAAGAAAGTTAGGGATAGCAGAATCTGTTCCAGATATTATTCATGAGTTTGAAAACATAGCTTACATACAAGATACAAAAAGTATTTGGTGGGAGTTTGATTACAGAGGATCACGCATCACAGTATCTCCAGAAGATATGAAAGATGAAAAAGCTTGGCGAGTAAAATTATTACGACACAAAGTATATTGGTTGACATTACCTAAGCCTAGAAAAGGCCCAAGTCCTTTTGAATTATTAATGAAGAGTATTGTAGAGAGGGCTCAAGAGTCAACGGATCATCAGTATATGGATACTGTAGAAGAAGAACGATATACGGTGTTAAAAGATTTTTTTGAATCACATATAGAACAAGATAAATTTGATCGTTTGAAAGATGGTTATGTGGTTTTAGAATCTAAAACAAATGTTTGTTATTTTAAAAAGTTAACACTAGATAGATTTTTAAAGAAGAATGCCTCTAAAACATTTAACACTACTGCTGATGCACTTCGTATGTTAAACTGTAAGAGAGTTGATTATAAGGATGGGGAGAAGAACGTATGGTTTGTTGACATGCCTGATTTTGTAAGTCATCAAGCCATACAGAATAGAACAGATAAAAAGGATGTATCCGAAATGGATGAGGATTACCATGCAAAATTCAAAACACCAGAAACAAAAGCAGATATATAATAAAACCATAAAGATCTTTGGGCCACCAGGCACGGGGAAAACATATACCCTAGTGGAGAGAATATTAAAAAACTATTTACGTAAAGGTATACATCCAAAAGATATTGCATTTATATCTTTTACAAATAAAGCCGTAGATACTGCAATCGATAGAGCGCTATCTGCATTTAGTAAATATAACCTAGAAGACTTTCAACGATTTAAAACATTACATAAATATTGTAGAAGGTATTTTGAAGAGGAAGTATTTGACCCTAAAAACTGTATGTTAGATTATGCATTGCAGGCTAAGATAATTAAGGGTAGTGATAAACGATTATCGGATGATGGGTTCATGTATAGAGATTGGTCATTAGGTATTTATGATAAGTCACGCAACATGATGGAAGACCCTATACTCACATATAAAAAAGAGTCTTACAAAAAAGATAGCTTAGATATTTTTCTTAGAAAAATAAACACTTATGAACATTACAAAAAAGATAGCTTTATTGATTTTACCGATATGATTGAAAGAGCCATTCACGAAGTAAACTTTCCAGAATTAGAAGTATTAATATTAGATGAAGCACAAGATTTTACACCGTTACAATGGTCAGTAATATATAAGATTGCAGATAATACTAAACGTATTTATTTAGCAGGAGATGATGATCAAGGTATTTACAAATGGAATGGTGCAGATCCAAAATACTTCACTAAATATTTTCCTGGTCGTAAAGTTATTTTAAGAAAGACTAGAAGGTTTGGTAAAAACATCCATCACTTTTCACAGATTATACGCAGAGGTATTTTAGATAGTGTAGAAAAAGAATATAATTACGGAGATAAAGAAGGTGTTGTAAAGCGTTATTTAAATTTTAAAGAAATACCTTTTCATCAATTAAGTGGTAGTTGGTATATATTAGGACGTGTACATTCTACTGTAAACGAGCTTAAAATGGCGGCAAAGAATTTAGGTTTATATTTTTCAGACAACCAAGGTAATAAGTCTTTTGATTCTAAACAATGGGATGCCGTTAAGTCTTGGACTTCTATATCTAATGGCAACACTATTACTAAAACTCAAGCAGAAAACATGTATAAGTATTTACGAGATCTCAAGCATTATGATTTTAGAACACCAAAATTTTGGAACAACATACCACTAACACAAAATTTTAATTATGCAGGTTTAGTAGAATGGGCAGGATTAGAATTGACAGAAGAGGAATCTAAAAAACCTTGGTGGGAAATATTAAAAAGAAACTTTCAACCTAAACAAGTGGTGTACTTTACACGATTATTAAAAAACTATGGTCAAGAAATTATTAATAAGAAACCAAAAATTATTATTGATACGATCCATAGTGTTAAAGGTGGTGAAGCTAATCATGTTTGTATTTATTCAAAAACAAATTGGCCTGCTTCTTTTAGCAAGAAAAACATTGAAGAAAAGTCTGATGAGAAACGTGTGTATTATACTGGTGTAACAAGAGCAAAAGAGTCGTTACATATTTTGTCTACTACACATCATTATAGCTATCCAATTGGTAGCGATTACTTAATTTATTTACAAGAAAGGAGAGCATCATGAAATGTTATAATTGTGACACAGAGTTAATATGGGGTGGCGATCATGATTGTGAAGAAGACGAAGATCATTTAATTGTATCAAATTTATCTTGCCCAAACTGTAATGCATTTATTTTAGTGTATTGGGGAGAAAAAGAAGATGAAGAAGTAGTAAAAAAAAAACTTTAAAAACGGGAGAGTTTTATGACGATTTTAATTATGTATACTATTGTTAGTACGATCATTGGATTACAAAACGCAGGAATATTATAATGAATATAAAAAAAATTATAGAAGAAAGAAATATAGATACGCATCAATTAGCAAGAGATATAGATATATCTTATACTTATGCTGATTTACTTATTAAGTCAAAAAGAATACCCAGTATAACAGTTATGAAAAAAATAAGAGAGGTCTACAAGTTACCATTAGGAGATTATTAATGTATAAATATGAAATCAATTTAAAAATGCAATTTCAAACACGACCAACTAAAACAGAAGTAGAGTTTAAATTATTTGATATTTTAAAAAATGGTTTTACTCTACGTTCAGAAGATGAAGCAGATGATTATGTTAAACGTAAAATTATAAAGGAGAAAAATATTGAAAGAAAAATTAAGTAAAACTTTACTGGAGTTTTTTGAACATAATAAAAACATACCAAAAGATACTGTAGAAGAATTTCAATTAGTATTAAATAAAGTATATGATCATGCTTCTGATGAAGAGGAAGATGGATTATGGGACAAGGGTGGAGATCATTATAAAGATTTTAAAATACAACCTTCACAATTTATAAATAAAAACGATTTAGCATTTGCTGAAGGTAATGTGATAAAATATATTTGCAGACATACAAAGAAAGATAAGAAAAAAGATATACTAAAAGCTATACATTATTGTGAAATGATAATAGCGAGAGATTATGAGTAAAAACCAAGGTACAATCATAAGCAAAACATTTTTACAGGCCCTCAGTGGTCATTTAAACGGGTTTTATAATAAAAAGCCTAGTTTTTGGGGGTTAAATGAGTAAGATGCAATTAGTATTTAATTATAAACCAAATTTATGGTCAGCACCTTCAGAGTATAAGGATTTATCTGGAGCAAAAGAGATCGCTATCGATTTAGAAACCAAGGACGATGGAATCAATAACGGTTTAGGTGCAGGTTGGGCAACGGGTCGTGGTAAGATTGTAGGTTTTGCCGTAGCCGTTGAAGGGTGGCAAGGTTATTATCCTATGGATCATTTTGGTGGAGGTAATTTAATTAAAGAACAAGTATTACGATACATGAAAGATGTATGTGCGCTACCTTGTCGTAAAATATTTCACAATGCCCAGTATGATGTAGGGTGGTTACAATCATATGGGATCAAGGTTAACGGAGAAATCGTAGATACGATGATTGCAGGAGCATTGATTGATGAGAACAGATATACTTATAGATTAAACGCATTAGCCAAAGATTATATCGGTGAGATCAAAGCAGAAACAGATCTGGTCGAAGCGGCAAAGGCTCATGGTGTAGATCCCAAGGGTGAGATGTGGAAGTTACCTGCTGAACATGTTGGACATTACGCTGAACAAGATGCACGGCTCACGTATCTATTATGGCAACGCTTTAAACATGAGATACAAAAACAAAGTTTGACTACCATCTGGGAATTAGAAAAGAACTTACTTCCTATTCTAATTGAAATGCGACAAAAGGGTGTACGTGTTGATGTAGAAAAAGCACAACAGTTACAAAAAGATTTTCAGGTGCGTGAAAAAGATACGCTCCATAAAATAAAACAACTTGCAGGAAAAGACGTTGACATATGGGCGGCTCGTCAAATTGCAGATGCGTATGATAAATTAGGTATTGAGTATCCTAAAACAGAAAAGAGTAAAGAGCCAAGCTTCACGCAACAGTGGTTAATGAATAACGAAGCAGAGATCAGTAAGCTGATTGTACAAGCAAGAGAGATAAACAAATTCCATAATACATTTCTATCCAGTATTATGAAGTACGAACACCAGGGTCGTATACATGCTGAAATACAACAACTCCGAAACGACTCTGGTGGTACTGTATCAGGCAGGTTATCGATGTCTAACCCTAACCTTCAACAACTACCAGCTCGTAACAAAGAGTTCGGCCCTATGATACGAGGACTGTTTTTACCTGAACAAGGTTGTAGATGGGGAAGTTTTGATTATTCTCAGCAAGAACCACGACTGGTGGTGCATTATGCATCTAGTATAGGAGAAGGGTATGAAGGTAGTCAAGAGTTAGTTGAGGCCTATGAGAATGCAGATGCAGACTTCCATCAAACCGTTGCAGATATTTGTGGTATCGGTCGTAAAGAAGCTAAGACCATTGGTTTAGGTTTAATGTATGGTATGGGTAAGAAAAAATTAGCTACTATGTTAGGACTAGGGTATGACGAAGCAAATGCTCTTATCGGTAAATACAATCGCAAAGTACCTTTTGTAAAGTTATTATCGGATCGTTGTATGGGTAAAGCAAACGATGAAGGCACGATTAGAACAAAGTTAGGACGTAAATGTCGTTTTAATATGTGGGAGCCAAAAGATTTTGGTTTACATACTCCTGAACATTATGACAACGCTTCTGCAAAATATGGTCGTGCTAACATCAAACGTGCTTTTACCTACAAGGCTTTGAACCGATTGATTCAGGGATCAGCCGCTGATCAAACCAAGCAAGCAATCGTATCGTGCTATGAACTTGGTCATCTACCTATCGTACAAATCCACGATGAATTATGTTTTAATGTCAAGGATAAAAAAGACATTGAGAAAATAAAAACCGTTATGCAAGATTGCGTCAAGCTTAATGTTCCCAATGTCGTAGACATTGCTTTAGGGAAAAATTTTGGCGAGGCTATGTAATTATCTCATGAACTTGTAATTAGACTTGACTTATCCCATACATATAGTATTATCATATTATATAACAACTAAATATAAGGAGTATAAAAAGTAACATGGATATATCAAAATGGAAAAGTGTTGCAGTTCGAGTTAAGGATTATGATGTTTTAAAAGCTTTATGTGATAAAACATATCGATCTCCTGCTGCCATGATCGGCATGATCGTGGATCAACACGTAGCTGCCGAAGCTAAGAAGGAAAAAATTTCTATAGACAAGTATAAGAAAAACCTATTAAATGGTTAAAAAAGGAGTGCGCTATGGGAAGAAAGCCAGATTCACGCATCACAAAGTTAAAGAAAAAAATCCAGAAAATTTTTTCTGACATCAAGAAAAGATTATTTGGGAAACTTTGTGAATGTAAAACAAAATAACTTGTCAAGACCCAAATCAATGCTATACATATATATAACTGCTTGATGCAGAGAATCATGAGTCACGGAACAATTTTAGTAAAACTCTACCAGTATGGAGCTTATGCAAAAAAAATATGTGACATTATTCCAGGATCTAGCAGGACGATTATCGTTTGAAGATTATATACATATCAGCAATAAAATATTAGAAACTTTTGCCAATCATGAAGATATAAAAGACATCTTACAGGCCTGTACGACAGGTCAAAAAGTAGATTATGCCTCTTATGAGTTGGATCTTAGCCAAGAAGAGTTAAGTCATAGACGAAAAGTCAAGGCTAGTGCTTTGCGTAAAAAGTTTAGGTTGGTTAAAGGATAACGGTTCATGGTGGCATCTCCGTATTTGTTGAAATCTATGGGCTTACCATTTTCTCGTGAAATACTCTACAATAATCCTACTCCAGAAGAACAAATGTGGCGTGCAGTCATTATAAACGCTATAGAAGAGGCTATGATCTTACCTAGTGATAGAAAGTCTAGCTTAATTAAAATGAACTCTCACAACTGGATATTGTCTAAATGTCAAGATTTTAAAAATGTATGCGATTGGGCTAATGTAAACTCTACCGAAATATATAGAAGTTATAGAACAGCGTGTTATAGGAGAATTGTTGTATTCAAAGAGAAGCACGTGGCATGGAAACAATACGATATTATTTATAAAAAAATGATGCAAGAGCCTAATAGTTCTGTGCGGTTACGTATAAAAAGAAAAATTTTATTGTATAGACGTAGTATTATTGATTCAAAGGATACTTTTTTAAGTTTTGTGTTAATTAATCCAATAAATAGTGGATCTCTACCAAAATGTAGTAAATCTCTACCAGAATGTAGTAGTTCTCTATCTTTATAGACTAAATCTCTACCAGAATGTATTAACTTTTTCCTAATTTCCCAAAATTCTACTATATAGTTTCTTACAAACTTTTTTTTAAAAAAATATATTTGTAAGGAAATATTTTAGGAATACTAGGAAAAACCCAGAAATACAGTATCTACAGAAGAAAATTACTAGGAATATTTTAGGAATTTTTCCCAAAAACTAGGAAAATATACGTCTTATGGACTGATTGTAGCATTTTTTTTTTGAAATTTTTTTTTTTGTATGTAATATATATAGGGAAAATGGGAAAAAAACCTAATCAATTAAAAACAACATTAGAGCTAACTGCTCAACAAAGAAAGTTTGTTGATATACTGGTAGCTAACTGGGGTAATATAAAGAAGGTAGATGCTTGTTTACAAGCTGGATATACTTCTAAGAAGGGTAAACCCTATGAGATGGCTAGTAAACTCTTAAACCAAGATCTTAACCCTCATATCTGTAGATATTTAGAGAAAAGACTACAAAGAGAAACTGAAAAGTATGAAAAAGATAAGTTAAAGAGATATAAAACTTTTGAACGATTAAGAGATGGCGCTGAACAAAAAGGTCAATATACTGGAGCAATCAATGCTGAATATAGAGCAGGTCAGATGGCAGGTATGTTTATAGATAAAAAAGAAATTACTCATTCAAGTTTAGAGGGTATGAGTAGGGATCAATTAGAACAACGATTAAATGAATTAGAACAAAAAATTGGAGAAGGTGTGAATATTATTGACATTACTCCTAAGAAGAATTAATATCTTAATAAGACTAAATTCATTTTTAGTCCTTTCTGTTTGAAGTCTGGGTTTAATCCACCCAGACTTTTTTTATTTTTAGAACTCATCAATACCAAATAACCAAGCGATAATTAAAACGACTATAACTACAATTATAATTAATTTCATTGTTTAGTTCCCTCGTATGTTATGAGTTCTAGCTTACCTAAGACTTCTTTCCAATATTTTCTAGCCTTATCATCTACATCTGGAGGAAAGTTAGCGATCAATTCTTTTACTCTATCTATCCTTCTCTCTATGACAATAAGTTTTATTTTTTCTTCATCTAAATCCATAAAACTACACATTTTTAATCTCCTATTCTTTTTCATTCCATAAAGTTATACCAAAGTCATAACCTTGTTTATAATAATGATAATAATTATTTTTTTTAGCAGTAGGCTCTTCCCTTCTACCAATCAATAATCCGTCAGCTACCCCGTCTTTAAATACACTTAATATTTTATTAATATCTTTACTCATTTTTCATATTCTCCAATTCCTCCACATAAAATGGATCTAAGTTATTTTCTAATATCGTTATTTGTTTTTGTATATGTTCAAGATCTTCTTTTGTTACTGCGCTAACATCATCTAAACAACACGCAATAGATACACTAGCTTCCTTAAGTGCTTTTAAAATATCGCTACTCATTATTATTCCCCTCTATAGTTACTTCAGTTTGTCCATCAGCTTCTAATACAGTTTCTAATTTACAATTATGTAAGTTAAAATTTTCTAAAAAATAAAATTCTAAATTACTATTAGGATCGCATTGTTCTAATTGTTTTATAAAATCTTTAACTAATAACATTTAATCTATCCTCCTCTGATTCTGGGTAGATACCTACATCAGCAAGAAACTCTTCTACTTTATCAATAATTTCATTGTAAATATCTTGACCTTTTTCTGTAAAACTAATATCTGGATAAGTCTTACTGTAAATAATAAAATTATCATAATCTTTACCATATATTTTTTGCATGATTTTATCTGCTAGATCACTAGAGTATGCTATATACTCATTCATAGGTAAAAATGTTTTACTCATAAATTTACCTCCCATAGTTCTATATCTAATTGATAGGCTATAGCTAATCTTAATTCTGTATAACAATCATCACATAATAGAAGGTCAGTTACAGAAGTATAACTCATATCCTCTGGTGGAGAATCTTGAACATTTCCACATTTTTCACATTTTGTTTTAACCAATTCACCAATCATAATCATCTCCATCTAATAAGTTTTCAGATCCTTCCTCCATTTGATACTGCGCATCATCTCCATATTCAGTACCACCAAATGTAGCCTTACCATCTTTATCGGTGTAAGTTTCTCCCTCAGTCTGTTCTACAGACCAAGCTATGTCTTGCATTTCTGATCTGGTAAGTTTTTTATTAGATTCTACTTTGTAATATCTTACATCAACAGTTTGCTCACTAAATCTGTAAGTGTATTTATATTCTTTACTCATTTTCATTCTCCTCTATATCTTTTAATCTGTTTACTTCATTAATTAACTCTTCGTGGGTGTACCTATCTGTAGCATCATCTCCGACTAATTGTTCTGCTAACTGTTCGTACTTTTCTTCTAACTTTTTATTTTTTTCAATTTGTTCAAATAATTGTATTTCTAAATTATCGTATCTATATTTTAGATTACTATCAGTCATAAGATCCCTCCCCTTGAAACGCAACAAACTTCAATTTAATACGATCATTATCATCTCTTACAGTCATATTAAAACGATCCCATATATCATTACACTCATCTCCATAAACATAAGTGTATTGAGGTTTTGAATTATCGTTATCCTGCAATTCTTGATATATTGTATTTACTATTTCTACAAATTCTTCTTGTGTATATTTTTTTATGTGAATTTCAGAAACTAAAGTTTTAAAAAATTCTACTTTTTCTTTTTGCATCATTTAACCCTTTCTATTTTAATATTAATATTTGGTTGTTCTTCTTTTCTCTCTTCTAAATAATATTCTGCATCTTCTTTTGAATATATGCCGTCAGCTACCCACCCTTTATCTGTCAGTAACATCAAAGCATATTTACCTTTAAAGATACCACCTAAACCATTTTCCCAAGCTTCTCCTACAATCCACCCAGTCATATTTAATAGTTCTTGAAGTTTAGGCGCTAACTCCGTTTCATAATCAGATTCATCTGCTAGTCGTCTAGATAATTCACAAATGAAATCTCTAAAGCATTTACTTCTATCCATTACTTACTCCCTTCTAATAAATAATATTTTTCTACTAACTCAACAAACTTATTCCTAAAATCGTGATAGTTATCTACCTCTTTTTCATCTTGCCAATTAATATGTATATCTAATATTTGAGATAAAAAGTGTGGTAGTTCACTATCAGTATTATGGAAATCGCTATCATTCATTTTCATTGTTTTCCTCCTAATCTGGGTTATGTAAATTCTGCCAAACATCAAAAGCAATATGAAACTTTTTCAATACTTTTGCTTCTTCGTCTGTAATGTTATCAATTGAATATACTTTTACTTGACTACCATATGCCAATTCTAGTAACTCGTGTTCACTATCCCAAGTATCGTCATCATCTATACCATAAACTTCTTTGATCATTTCTTTATTAGTCCAATCATCTGACATATTAGTGAAGATCGCATATTGGTTGTTTGTATATTCTCCATTGGCTATTTCAAATGTTACTAATTTACTTTGCATTTTTACCTCGCTTCTTTTGTAGTTTAGTTACATACGGATCTTTATCTATGTCTTCTCGGTGTTCTAAATGCGCCATAATACTATTCATCATTAACAATTGCGCCTGATTAGGATTAGGCGCAGTATCGTATGTCAATTCAGTAACTGTATATATTGCACTATAAATAAAGTTAGGCACTTCAACATCATCTTGAATACTTTCCATCAAATCTAATAGTTTATCTCGCACTAAATCTATTTGTTTTTGTGTAGATAGTTTTTTTACTTTACCTTTTATCATCTATTACCTCCAATCATCTGGTGTTGGTGTTGCAATATCTGGATCATTAAATTCTTTAAGTAATTCTATACAATGATCTTTACCCATAGATCCAAATTTAGTTTCTACATAAGCTAGTGCTTGATCATTAGTTAAACCTTCAGTATTTAAACAATCGTAAAAATACTCTTCTGCTTCCATTAAAAAACTTTTTATTTTAGCCATTTTGTTTCTCCTTAAATAAATCAGCTTGTTGATTAATATATCGATCTAATTCTTCTGCATCAGTTTTATCAATATCATTTAGGTTAGTAATTACCTTATCCATATCTAAAACCATTTGTTGTATCTGACCAAGTTCTATAACTTGAGATACCTCTGTGCATTGTTGTTTAAGTCTGTTCAAACTTTTTTGAACATCTACACTTTTTTCCCAATACTTAATATACATTTCTAATCTTTTTATTGTGTTTGATGGTGTCATTTAACAACCCTCCAATTCAGTTACTAAAGGTCTTATTTTTTGTCTTAGTTCCCAATCTTCAATATGGATACAGATCTGCTTCCAAGTTTGAGGTCTGCTTTTATCAGTACAAGTCTTTTCATACTCGGACTCAAACTCTTCTTCAGTTAATCCGTCCCAAGCTATTTCCTCGCCAAATATTTCAGCACCTTCCCAATTCTCCATATTTTTAATTACAAGCTTTGAATCACCCTTGTAGTTATTTCTGTATTCCTCTGCTTCTTGTTTACTTTTAAAATCTTTACCTTCCCAAACCATATAATAACTATTTGGATCGGTTTCTTTTAACTTCTTGGATTGAGTGACATCTAATAAACCCCAATTACCAGAATAATCAAACTTTATGATCATACCGAGATTGCCGTTTAAAACTTCTGAAGCCTTGCCATAACAACTGATGGTAGTGCCGTCCTTCTTTTTATAAATGTAATCTGCTGACATTATTCTTCCCCCCATAGTTCTACTTCGCCATTTTGTTCATAACCAGAATCACCTTTGTTATGCACAAATATACTGTGTAACCAAAAGTTAGGATTCTCTCCGTCTTCATTTGGTACAGATAATTTTATAGGTAAAGTTTTATCTTTAATCTGACTTAATATTTCAATTGCTATTTTTACATTCATTATTTTACTCCTAATTAAATTATTAATATACTCTTATCTTTTATTATCATCATAAGACAAATAATGTCAACACTTATTGAAATTAAAATTAAAAAAATATAAACTATATCTTATGAAAGAAAGCGCACTTTGGAAAAAACTTAACCTATTGGCAAAAAAGAATAAATGGCATCTTACTCGTATTGAAAGTAGTACTGGAGTGCGAGGAATTCCAGATGTTTACTGTATGGTAGAAGGGCATTCCTTCTGGTTAGAATTAAAGTCTAAATTGGGTAAGAATTGTGGTTTATCAAATTATCAAATCAATTGGCATTTAAAACATATTAGATCTGGGGGTAAAGTTTTCATCTTGGTTGCAAGTACCTTGCAGAGAGGCTTCGAAATTCTCAAGATCCATGACCCAATGACCAAAACTCTACCAGATAGTAAATCTCTACTGGATAGTGAAACTCTACCAGATAGTAGATCTCTACCATATAGTAAAACTCTACCAGATATTCACATATCACAAATCTCAAATAACATTAATTTAGAAAAATTAATATTGTCTATTCT
>VMHT01016036.1_pt1 | contig 12969 bp, 5 predicted proteins | sample 4693611 | NCBI WGS metagenome assembly VMHT01 (sample SAMN12280063, study PRJNA550983) | marine metagenome | isolation source: seawater sampled from same location over 5 years 0.02-0.2 micron viral filtrate | place: USA: collected off the coast of southern California halfway between the port... ... | reverse complement strand
AGATTGATGTTGTAATTTACCTAAAGTACTTCTCTGTTCTTTAGTAAGATCTCTCATGTCTGCTGGTAATCCAGAGTTTTTCTTTAACCACTCTAAAGATATATCTGAATTAACAACCTTAAATCCTTGATCTTTTAACCCAAGCTGTTTAATAACATTAGATTTACCACTACCAGCTCCACCGGCTAAGAATATAACTTTTCTTTGTGGTTTTGGTGTTCCATCTGGATTTGGTATAGTTGCTCTAACACCTGATTTAGTTGTAGCTAGCGTATCATCAAAATCTAGAACCGTAATACCTTTAGATGGTTTTGAATACATTATTCTACCTTTATTAATAGCCTTTGTAATTATTTTTAATTCTTTTAATTTTGGTTTTAACAACTTATTACTTTCTACAATAGAATTTACAAGTTTTGGAATTTTATTTGTTCCAACCTCCACAACTAATTCTAATCTTTTATCTGTTAAAGTTTTATCGTTATAATATCTCATTAAAGAAGAATCATCAAACGATTGGCCATCTGCTAACGTGTATTGATAACCAGCATCTGTAATAGCTTTATCAAACTTTTTATTTATAATAGCTATATCATAATTCTTTAAAAAATTATCTATATTTTCTATGCCATCTTTGTTAATATGGGCATCTACTATCCTTATAAGAACAGCTACTCTAGGCTGCATGTGTTCGTATCTAGCGTCTTTAGCATTTACACCTAACTCAATATATTCTAATTTAGCTGCTCTAGCTAAAACACTGTTCATATTGGATAGCAAACTGTTCATCATTAACATGATATCAACATTGTCTTGATGACCTTGTTTGTATCTAGACACATTGTGAGCAACATATTCATTTAAAACTTTTCTAGCATGTTTTTCATGCTTTCTTCTTTCTTTTAAAGACTCTGCGTTTTTATGATCTTTTATAGCGGCTGAACTTGATTGAGCTGCTTTGGTGACGGGTATATCTTTTAATCCATTTTTCTTAGCCGTTGCCTTTACGTTTAAAGAACCATTTTTATTATAAACAGGTTCTATACCCACGTTGCCTAAATGATAATCATAGTAATCCCTTGAGTTTTTATAAAATTGACCTCTTCCATCTCCAATTTTAGCGCTAGTAAAAGAACTACCACCTAACATAATTAAATCAGCAATAGCTTGTTCTGGGTTTTTTTGAAAATTATTATCAAACCAAATAGCATCAGATTTTCTTCTTTGTTCTTGTCTAACCAAATCATTTTGTGCTTGAGCTGCGGTTATATTACTACCAGTAAATTTAGCTATTTTTTTAGAAGCTTGTTCTTTTGCGTTTATAATAGCTTCAACTATTTTTTCTTGTTTTACTACGTTTTTTGATTTAGGTGAAATTTTTAATTTAGATACTGATTTAACTATTTGATTAGCAATAGCATCTAAAGTTGCTTTAGAAATATTATTACCATAAGTATTTCTTAAAGCGATTTTAATAGCATCAACGTCTTCGGTTAATAAAATTTCATTTTTTTGAGCATCGCTCATCTTAGCTTCATTAACACCAACATACGTAGAAACAAACTCTAGTAAATTATCGTGGAATAACGCTTGTTCTTCTTTAGACAATAAAGAATTTATACCACCAAAAACATCTTTTAATGTAGGGTTTTGATTTATGTTTAAAGCGTCATCTTTGCTGAACATAATAGAATTCTTACCATCTGATATTCTAGCTATATGCTTGGTGATTAAAGGTGTATTTTCTTTCATTAACTGTTCTCTAACAGCTTGATTTGTCATCATTTTACCGGTTTGATTAGCTAACGCTAACACTCTAGCCGATGTATTTCTATCTGTACGATCCGGTTTACCATTTATAATTCCAAAAGTTTCTAAAAAATCATTTTTATTTATATCATTTTTAACCTGAACAGCTAAACCAGCTTTAGTACCAGTTTTAGCCATTTTAGCTCTATCTTTTTTAGTATAAAAAGCTTTTAATAAAGTTTTAGGAATACCAGTAGCAGTCCCACCAGCGGTAGTACCTTCTGGTAACATTCTTATTAATAAATCTGCATTTTTACTAATAAACATTTGAGCTGATTGTAACTCGCTTTTTGTTATATTAGCTCCACTAACAAGTTTCTTAGGTGATATACCAAACATTTCACCTGTAATCTCTGGGGTTTGATCTTTTAAAGTTTTAAAGTTTAAATTTTTAAGATCTAATTCAGGTAATTTTTCTTTTATAACTTTATCAACTTTATTTTTAACACCTAATCTATCAGCTAAAACTATTTTCTTTTGTCTTTGTTTAGTTGTGGTTTCTGTAGTCACTTCTTCAGCTGCTTGTCTTTCAACTTTTTCAGCAACACCTTTTTGCTCCATTGACTGAACTATATTGCCAAATCTAGGATCATCTTTATAAAACTCTTGTAGCCTAGCATCTAATAAAGATATTTTAGTTCCAGGCACAAAAGAATTTAAATAACCCATAATACTTTCGTTAACTTTCTGATCGTATTTTGTTAAAAGTCCAGTTAAACCTCTACTCTCGTTAAATAAAAAGTTTCTTATAATATCTTCTCTTGCTTCTTTATTTACATTTTCTAGTTTAGGAAGTCTTCTATCTACTTCATTTTCTAAAGTATTAGCAGCTATTAAAGCCGCGTTTCTTTTAGCAACAACATCTGTAGATGTTAAATTAGGTTTCATTGCTTCAATTTCTTGGTAAACCTTAGACATTTGCGTAGCGGCTTTAGGATCAGCTTTTTTAGGTATTAATTTACCTTTAGCACCTTCTTTAGCTAAGTTTATTATAGATTTATCTATTCTACCATCTTTAATGCTTTTACTATAGTCTTTTACAAAATTATAAACATCTCTACCAGTGTCAAATTTAATTTCTTTACCTAAATAATTTTGACTAAATCTTCTAACTATATCACCTATTTTAGTAAAAAAGGTTTCGTTAAACTTTAAGTTACCGTTAATAATTTCTTCAGACATAATAGTAATAGTTTCTTCACCAAAGTTAGCGTCTCTTTCAAAAACACCTTCTTTGTTAAAATTACCATAAGCTTTAAGTCTTTCGCCTAGTATACTTGTTTCACCACCTAATTCAGCAGTATGTTCTATTAAAGCATTACCTAAATTATCTTGTAGTTCTTGATTATTACCTAAAGTTTTAAATAATACAGCGTGCATAAACTCATGAGCAGCTGTACCAGCCATTGGTTTGTCTTTATTTAAAACTATTTCAAAACTACCGTCAGTACTTTGTCTTATAAAACCAAATTGGCTTGAAGCTTCTTTTGAATCAAAACCTTCTTCTTTTATATTAGATATTTCATCAGAAGTCATTTCAGTAACCTTACCTTTTAAATCACTTTGTTTTATAAAAGTTTCAACTGTTTCTTTATTTGTTATAGCTTGTATTTGATTACGAAGACTTTTGAATCTATTAGTTAAACCTTCCAAAGCAACACTATGATCTCTTGCTGATATTTCACCGTTAGCTAACTTTTGATTTAACCTTGTAGCTCTAAAAGCGGTTACGTCTGCTAATTCACCTAAGTTTTCTATTTGTGATATTTCTCCTTGAGAAAGAGAGTTGTAAATATCATTTCCTTTTTTAATTTTATCGTTTATACTAATTTCTAAATCATTTATTCTAGTTTCAATACCAGCCTTAACATCTTCATCTTTAGTGTTATTAAACTTTTTTCTTAGTGCTACTAAATTATTTAAATCTTTTTCAACGTCAACATCGCTTACATTTTTTCTAATTTGTGTTAATGCTTTGGCTGAATAACCACTACCTCTCAAACCACTACCACCAAAAAAACCTTGTAATCCAGCTTCTATACCTTCTTCATTAAACATACCATTAGCAATAGTGGTAGCATGCCACAAAGGGTTTGTTTCTTTTTTTTCTGTTTTTGCTTTTGCTAATTCTGAATTATAATATTCTAAACCTGTTTGACCCATTTCCGTCACAGCTTCAGTTGATCCAACGGTTAGCAAATCTAATCCAACTCTAACATTTTTATTATTAATATATTTATTTGTTAAATTTTTGCCTAAAATTTTAGAAGTTTTTTTACTAAAAGGTTTTAGTATTTTACCAACACCAAATAATTCAAGACCTGTCTGAAAAGCAGCAATTTTTAATGGAGCGGCTACATCTACGTCACCTGATTTTACAAGTTGATCTAGTGTTAAGTCTTTGCCTTCTGCTTTTATTTTATTAGCTTCTATAAAATTATCAGAAGCATAGTCCATAAAAAAACCTGTACCTAGAGTACCAAGATTATAAGCTACAGAACCCCCAGCGTTAATAAGAGCGTTACTAGCAACATTTAAATAATCCCCAAAACTATCTGCGTCTGAAAATCTCATTGTTTCTTTTACATCTTCTTTTTCTTTAGCAAAGTTTTCAACAACTTTTTTAAAAGTTTCAGAATCAGATGGTATATGACTGGCAAAAAATTTAGGAGATTTTTTCTTCCACTCTTTCATTTTTTCTTTACCAAAAACTCCTTCCCAAATTATTGTGCTAGCTATACTTAAAGCTGAGCGGGTACCTAAAGTACCAGCATCAGCAGCTTCTTCTATAGAACTTTCATCTTGTGTTAAGCCCCAAAATTCACCAATATCTTGAACGGTTTCAAAAGCGTTAGACAAGTTATTTTTAAAATTTTGATAACCACTAACTTCAGTGCTAGGTTTTTCTCCTCCAACTTTCTGCGCACCTGGATACAAGTTAAGTATATTTGCAGCGTCTTCAGCACTAACATTTACAAGCTGTCCATTTATAATATACTGTTCCATTAATTTTATTATTTTAAGAACTTTGGTGTTATTTTTTTCTTTATTTCCCTTTTCTTTCTCTCTTCTTCTTTTTTCATATTTACAAGTAAAGGATCTGTTTCTTTGCTGTATATTACATTTAACTCTGTACTTCCTTTACCAAACGCTCCATAACCCTGTTGTCGAATAACATAATTAGCACTAACAGGTTTTTCTTTTAACTTCATCACCGCTTCACCATCTACAGTTTCATAATAAGTTGATACTTCAACCCAATTACCATCTCTATATTGGAACTCTCCAGACCCATCGTTCATTCTAATTCTATCGCCAAGTTGAGGATTATTAATAGCGTTAACATTATCTTCTATTTGGTTTTTAGTATAGTAAACCCCTGGTCCAACTTGATATTTTTCTTTATCACCAGTTCTGTTGTATCTATTTCTTTCTGTCTCTTGGTCTTTTCTTTTCTTAGCCCAACGTCTATCATGATCATTCTTTGCAGCATTTGTTAGTTTATCTCGCATTATTGTTCTAGAACGTTCTAAATCAAAAAGTGAATTTTTTTCATTAGTAATAGCATCAATAATATCTTTTTGAGTAATATTTTCTACAGTTATATCATCTGTTAAATCTTGATCAGCAATTGCTGTTTTAAACTCGTTCAACAACGTGGTATCATTTTCTAACATTGTAACAAAGTTTTGACCCATAACGTCGTCATGTAATGCTCCTCTAAAGTTTTTATCTGTTGTGGGTATGTTTTGCATAATAGAATGACTAAAAGCATCTGTATCAAACTCTTCTTGCTCAAACAATTTATCAGATATAGTTTTATAAGAATTACCTAATTCAGGATTTTTTAATATAACTAAATCTTTATAATCATCATGTGTTACTTGTTTAAACTCATATTTTTGACTACCGTCTTCGTTTAATACTAACTTATCATTCGCATCATACACAGGCACGGTAACTTGATAAACCATTTGCCCATCATCATTCTTTTCAATTATATATTCTTCACCTAATATAGCTGACACTATAGATTTTTCACCTCCTGTCATACCATCAGACCAAGCACCGTTTTCATACTCTTCAGCCATTGTCTTGTTTAGTTCTTTAGCATCAGCAGCCCAATTACCCCACTGCGTCATGTTGTTCATAGCGCCCATTTTAATTTTGTTTCCTTCTGCTCCACCCATTTTAACACCTTCCCAGTATTGATTTTGCCATTCTTGTACTTGGTTAACAGAATAGTTATATACTTCTGAACCTAAACCACCAGATTTTTCTAACATTTTTTCAGCTGCTAAATCTAATTTATCTTGCACTTTTTTTCTAGCATTAGTAGCTGTTTTTATAACATCAATACCAGATGTTATTGCTTTCTCTAACCCAGCATATACAGCAGGCGCATTATCCCAGTTTCTATAAGCAGTAGCTGCCCCTTGTATTAAAGCCGCGTTTGGGCCGTATGATATTCCTTTTTTTGCCATAATTTTTATTTATTTTATAATCCCTCCGCTGCTTTCTTTTCTTCCCAACTACCATATACTTTTTCAGTATTACCTACTGGTGTACGTTTTGAAGTTCAGCTTTTACCACTTTTTATTCCAGCGGTTGCCATTTGTCCACCAACTTTAGCTATATTTCCAACGGCTGCCATTTGTTGAGCTCTTGCATCAGCTCTTGCTTGGTTAGCAGCACCAACCCTTTGTTGTGACATACCAAGTAGTGTACCTGTTTTTTGCCACTCTAAACCTCTAGCGGTTTCTTCACCTTGTAGTCTAGCCATTTCAGCTTGTTGCTCACCAGCCATACGCGTTTGTAATGCTTGTTGCTCCATAGTTCTAGCTTGCTGTGCGCCTTGCGCTTGTAGTTGTTGCAATTGAGATTCTTGCATACCTAAAGAAGCACCCGCTTGTTGAGCTTGTAATTGACCTTGATTGGCCATTGCTTGTGCTAATCCAGCTATACCACTACCACCGGCAGCTCCTTTCATTCCTTGCATTATATTAGCTTGTTGTTGCTGGGCCATTTGTTTTTCAAATTGAGCCTGTTGTTGATTAACAGTCATATCCTCATAAACATTTTCAAACTCAGTTTCTATATCTGCGTAAGGATTTTGAACGTCAGCATAGACATTACTAGTATCTAGTTTTCTATACTCTTTCATCATTTTTTGCTGCTGTGCTTGCGCTGCTTTTTGCTCTGCTATTCTATCGCCTCTACCATGCCAACTCATACCTAGTTGAGTTAAAGCGCCGACTCCAGCTGCTACACCACCTATTGTTGCTGCTAATGCAAATGCCATATCTTATTTATTTTTATTAATATATTTTTCATATTCTTTGTAATTTAAAGCTACTATATCTTTTTCTAATTGATCTATATCTTGCGTGTTAGAAGGATTTTTGTGTATGTTTACAAATATTGAATCTTCATTAGCAAGTATAACTCTTTTAACACCCGGAGTTGATACCGTATAACAAGGTGCTATATAATCTTCTGTTGTATCCTCTGTGGCTACCGTGATATGTCCGGTTAACAAAAACCAAACATGTAAGTGTTTGTGTATTGCTCCAACCACTACACTACCTTTTTTCATATCCATCTGTCTTACGTAAACTTGATCTGCAAAACTATGTTTTATTGGAGCTATTTTGCTGTCGGTCATTATTTTTTTACCTGTGCCTTCTATAATTACCCCATCGGATTGGCTTATAAGACTATTCTCGAGATTTAATATTTTTTTCCTTGAATTTTTAGATAATTCTTTTTTAGACATAATTTAATTTATATCTAATATAGTCACAGTTTTTACTATTTATTTACTACTTTCATGCACTTCGGCCCCTGCGGCAAACAACTCAGCTTTTTCGGTAGAATCATTTTTAAACTCAACGCTAGCATAATAACCAAGCATGTTAGCCATGTTGACTTTATTATCTTTACTAAACATGATAAAACTGCCTGGTTGCAATAATGAAAAATAAGAATTAAATAAATCTTGAGGCATATCACAAACTAGAGTGGAAAAACCACCACCAATTACTACATTAATAATTTCCCCAATTTTTATAACATCAGCAATACTATTTGTTTGATGAGGCGTTACTGTAGCTTCCCATTCAACCGTGGCACCAACAGGTGTTGGATTAGAAAAATAGGCCGTATCACCACGTTGTACAGAAACGTTTAAGGGGCGCGAAAAAGATAATTCTATTATAGGCATATTAATTGTTTTATATAACTGTTATTTTAACTGTTTTCTCTTCACTACTATTTTCTCCGTCACTCATTGTAAATGTAAAAAGATCATTACCTGTATAACCAGTATTTGGCGTATAAGTAAAAGTGTCATTACTACTATTGTAAGAACCAACCGTTCCATGAGAAGGAGTTCTAACTACAGTTCCTGTTTTACTAGAAGCATTAATATCATAATCTCCATTTATCATATTTATAGCATGTCCACTTGAATTTTTACTTACGGTAGCTTTTTGATCAAAAGCGTTTGGCTTAGCGGTTATTATACCGTCTAAATCTAAAGTATACGTAATATCTTCAGTACCAAAAGAAGATGTAGATATAGTGGACGTTATAGTTACAGCGTTTGACGTTCCATTACCAGTATTACCACTGTTTTGAAAAGATAATCTACCCGTGGCTCCAGCAGTAGAATTATCAAAAGTTACCTCCGTGTGGTTTGGTATTATTTCTCTACTCCCAAGAATAACTTGCGTATGTCCAGTCTTAACCTCTTTGTTAACGTTTACAACAGATGATCTTCCTCTATGTTTAAAAGTTAAAACAGTATCTTTTGGTATAATATAACTATTATAAAGAGTTATTATTTCTCCACAAGCACCTATTGACTGAACAGATGTATGTATACCGTCACTACCTGTAACACGCATTCCTGGTCTTATATCGTTTGTATCACTAACTTTAAACCTATTAGTTATTTTGTTTTTACAGTTATCGTAATCTAAAATATTATCGTCTTTATCAACGCTAGCTACAACGGTTTTAGTTTCGGTTATATCCCACATAACCGTAGAACCATCGGGTATATCTGTTATTATTTCTGTACCACCTTCTATAGTTGTTTTAGTAGCTGTTGTTGTTGGGGCTGAAAAGTAATAAACAGCACCACTGTAGTTTTCTTCACAATCAACAACTTTAGCTTTTATAATATTTGATTTTACAACATTATCACTAAAACTATTATTTTTAACATATAGTCTTTCTGGGCCATCGCCAGAATGAGAAGTATATTTAACTTGCATGGTGTGTGTTAAATCTGGGTAGTTTGTTGAATCAGATATAACTCTATTAGCTGGACCAGATCTAGAGACATCATCGCCAACAACAGTAAATGTATTGTTAATAGTGTTTGTAAATGTTAGTGTAGGATTAGCGTATTGAACTACATTAAAAGTTACAATATCCCCATCAGAATATGTATTAAAATAATTTTCTTCTAAATATGTACCAGCACTAGTGGTTAGCGTTACCGTGTGCGTTTTTGTTGTAGCACTATATGATCCTTCATCGGTTGTTATTGAAGGAAACTTTTGGTTTAAAATGTAAATACCATTCGTACCTAGTTTTTCAAATTCTATTTTTTCTTTTAATATACTACAGCCAGAGCTATCTTCTATAGTTAAAGAAAATATTGAATCAGGATTACCCGTTATTTTTATAGTTCCATTATCTCCAGCTGGTGAAATTATTTGATCTCCATGATATTCTTCATTATTAAAAGTTAAAGTTTTGATAACTTTACCCCCAACTCTTTTTGCACGTGGAGGAGGAATAGTACCACCTCTAATTATAGCTCTTTTTCTTTTTTCTTTAGAACTTCTAGGATTTACCCCGCTATTCCATCCACTTCCAGAGCCACCACTAGAGTTGTAACCACCACCACCAGTTGTTCCACTCCCGTATCCTCCTTCACTACCTTCACCTTCTTCTCCTCTCTCATGACCATCACCAAGCCCCGTTCCTACACCAATACCTCCTTCTCCTTCACCTCCTTCGGGATAATATAGTTTAAAATTGTACATACTTAATATCATATTTTTTTTATTTTAAAGTAATTCAATACAAACACCTACTATTGATAAATGTTGACTACATGTTGATCTTAATCCTACGGTTAAATATTGAGGATCTCCATATTGACTAACTGGAAAAAACATACCATCATCAGTGGTGTATTGTGTATTAGGTTGAAGTGCTCCAGTAGGATCATTAAAAAATATTGGATAACCAGTCATACCACCGTGAGGAACACCGCTAATATTAACATTTACATCACCAGCCGACACAAACAGTGCTCCAGTTGTGCCATTAGCATTATTATTAGATGTATAAATGGTACTAGGAGTAAGAAAATCTTCACTACCACGATCAAAATCACTCCCAGTGAAAACATGTATTTTAAACATCTGCCCGCTAGATATTTGTCCTGGAGGTAAAGCCATAAATATTCCGGTTGTATGATATTTAGGACCATTTTGAGGTGGACCCCATAGTGTCATTTCCCCAATACCATTAATACCGGGATCGTTCCAAAAGGTACTAAATGTATTTCCTGTTCCAGGCGAAGCTTTCCAACCAAGCCACCGTCCAGGAACGGCTCCACTAGCTATGCTCTGTATTGCATCAACATGACTGTTTTCCCAATCTGTCCACACAGGCCAGTTAGTTCCCAGCGCATCTGTACCAGCGGTATTAAATGTATATTGATTATTTATTATCCCCGCAAAGTTATTATCGTAACCAGTTGCAATATTATTAAAAGAATCACATGGTGTTGATATTATTATACCTCCACAATTTTGTTGACAAGTAAACTGATCAGAAAAAACGTTTATATTATTAACAGCTTGTGTAGTTTGAACACAATTACTAGCATCATTACACTTCCAATTAACCGCTGGATATATGCAGCTCCCATCATCCCAAGTAGCATTTGGATCATAATTTGTAGCATTTAGATCGGTACAACCACCGCTAGTACATGTGGAATTATTTATACAATCTAATATTGAGGAATAAGTACCAGTTGGACCAGCATTGTAACAAGCTCCAGCAGCTACGCTATTATTGTTTATATCAACCCTTGCGGCTCCAGTATTATTACAATCATACTTATCTATAGGACCAGAGTACACGCAAGGTATTGTAATTTGTGAAGTAAATTCACATCCTTGATCATCTGTAAATATTACGTTAAATTGATATGGAGCGCCTATAGCTATTTGATTAGCGTCTGGGTATATATTAGGTATAGTTGTAGTAGGCGTTCCGCTAATTGGAATAGAAGACGGAGATGTGTATATAACAGTTGGGGTAGCACCTGCCATAGCACTAACCTCAGTTTCAACTACAATATTATAAGTTGTACCAAGAATATTACCAAGATTTATTGCTTGTACTTCTATTTCTGCCGGTGAAGTTACCACACTACAATCAGACGAGGTAGCTATAAACGTGTTTGTAAACGAGCTATTAACAGTCCAGTTATTTACATCACAAGGAGGAGAATATATACAAGGTACTTGTCGCACGAGTTCTGTTGTACAGCCTGTATCATCTGTAATAATCCATTTAAAGCTATATGGTCCAGCACCTTGTGCAGCTACTTGCTGTGCGTTAGGGAAGAACTGTCCGTAACCAACACTTCCTGAACCAGCTGCTTGTCCTGGACCCCAATGTGTAGCTCCAACACCTGAGAATCCAACCATTATCCACATGCCTCCAGATATTGGTTCGTAATGATATACATTAACTTGAGCACTAGTAGCTATAGGATTACCAGGAGCGTTAATTACAATTGAATCTACACCAAATATTCCAGGAGATTGATATGAACCTACGCCATGAGTAGTACCACAAGGTGCAGTGGATTCCATAGCATTAAATTGTGCTCCGCTTTGTACGTCCCAATTACCAGCGTCACATTGTGAAATAAAACACAGCACTTGTGCCATCTCAGTTACACCGCAGCCATCTATAGTATCGTATATTTCCACTGTATATGTATCAGAAACTAATTGACCAAATATTACGCTTCCAGTTGGAGCGGTTACATTTTGTGAATTAATAACCGTGTTAGTAGAATCTTTTAATTCGACAATACAGTTATTTACCATATTAGATAGTGCTACAGCAATCTCACCATCGTTGTTAGATGGAGAACAAGCTGTTGCAACAGTATCGCTAGCAGCAGTAGTATTAATAAAATGCGTAAAGTAATTAGCAGGATTACAAGGTGTTTGCTGGCAGTCGAATTGACATTCAGCCATAGGATTAGGGAAACCATTTGCACTAGCACTAGATAAAGTATATTGACCATTACCAGTGTTAGGATCGTAGCAGGTATATGGTGGATAGTTAGTTGTTATACCTGTTGCGGGATCAGTATATGATATACCATTCTGTCCAGAACAATCATAACTTTCATCTATCTGTGTGCTATACACACAACTACAATCCGGCGTATTAGCATTTATATAATAATTACTAGCAGGGCCAGACCATCCAGAAGGTCTGTCTCTTGTTATAAAAGAATCAGTTGTATTACCATCATCCATACAACCATAAACAATCATGCCTGGTTGAGTAACATTTTGACAATCATACATGTAAGCTTCTCCTTCATCGCAACATTGACCTTGTTCTACACACTCACAATAAGTAACATACGATCCAGATCCATCTCCAGGATCTATACATTGAGCATTGACACCGTTATCAACACATTCCCAAGATTCTGCTGGGGTTCCACAAGCACTGTTAGGATCACCAAGACACATAGATTCCGTAGCGTATGTACCATAATTACCTTGTATTTCAACACAGTCGTGAGAAGTACCGCCAGATGTAGAAGGCGAACAAATACAAGGTTCAGGACCGTCCGCATAAGGAGTATTATTAGCTATAGCTATATCCTTAAGACTTTCTACATTAGCAGGAAAAATAGAATTACCATTTGCATCATATTCTAATTCCCAAACTAATAATTTATTATCCATTGCTTGATAAATATCCATTCCGTTTGAATGATATAAATTTAAACCTTGAGAAATACTATGTATATATTGCAACTGCGCGTTGATCCAAGGCGCATTACCACTAGTGTTAGACCATCCGTCGTTT
>VMHT01115093.1_pt1 | contig 12971 bp, 11 predicted proteins | sample 4693611 | NCBI WGS metagenome assembly VMHT01 (sample SAMN12280063, study PRJNA550983) | marine metagenome | isolation source: seawater sampled from same location over 5 years 0.02-0.2 micron viral filtrate | place: USA: collected off the coast of southern California halfway between the port... ... | reverse complement strand
TCTTCAAAAGTAAGTGCTGTAAGTTCTAATGATGTAAAAGACGATTTTGGAAAAAAAGTAAAATATATACTTGATGGTGGAAAGTCATCAATAGGTCTTGAGTCAACTATAATAGATATTAGAAATAAACCAAAAATATTAAGGTTAGGGGGACTTGAAATTTCAGCTATTCAAAAAATTTTAAAAAAAAAAATTATCATAAGCAATAATCCTTCAAAAGTTTCTTCTCCTGGTCAATTAAAGATTCATTATTCACCAGGAATACCGATAAGGCTAAATGTAAAAAACACTTATAAAAAAGAAGCTTATTTATCAATTAAAAAAATTAAACAAAATAAACCAAATTTTTATTTTTTATCTAAAAATGGTAATCTTAAAGAAGCTGCAAAAAATTTATATAGTACTCTGAGAAAAATTAAAAAAAAAAATATAAATCTATTGCTGTTAGTAAAATTCCAAATAAAGGTTTGGGTAAAACTATAAATGATAGATTAAAAAGAGCTTCGAAATTTTAATGTATACTCCACTTGAAGTAATCGAGTTGTCTAAATTTTATAATAAAAAAGAGGCTGTAAAAAATATTTCTTTTAAAATTAACAAAAATGAAATACTTGGAATTCTTGGTCCAAATGGTTGTGGAAAAACTACTACTATAGGAATGATCTTAGGATTATTAAAGCCTACAAAAGGAAAAGTGTTAATAAACGGATATGAAATAGAAACTAAAAGAGTTGATTTATTAAATACTTTAAATTTTATCTCTCCATATATTGAGTTACCAAAAAAGCTAACAGTTAAACAAAATCTGGAAGTATATGGTAGACTTTATGATGTTAAGAATTTAAGTTCAAAAATTGAGTATCTTGCTGATAAATTAAGACTTGATGAAATAATTTATAAAATTACTGGTGAACTTTCTTCTGGTCAAAAAAATAGGGTAAGTCTTGCTAAATCAATAATTAATGACCCAACAGTATTACTGCTTGATGAACCAACTGCGTCTTTAGATCCTGAAACTGGTGATTTTGTTAGAAGTTTTTTAGAGAATTATCAAAAAGAAAAAAAAGCTTCAATTTTACTTGCTTCACACAACATGGCTGAAGTAGAAAGATTGTGTTCTTCTGTTCTTATGATGAAAAATGGAATTATAATTGATCAAGACAGTCCTAAGGTATTGATTAAAAAACATGGCAGAAAAAACTTAGAAGAAGTTTTTTTAAAACTAACGAGAGAAGAGCATGAACCTAAATAAAATGTATGGCCTTTTTTTAAGGCACTTTTTTCTAATTAAAAGTTCGCTACCAAGAATTTTAGACCTTATTTATTGGCCTACAATACAAATAATTCTTTGGGGTTTTATTTCAAAATTTTTTTCAATTTATAGTGATTATTATAATAATACTCTTGGAGTTATTCTCACATGTGCAATCCTTTACGATATTCTTTTTAGATCAAGTATAAGTTTTAACATGTTATTTTTAGAGGAAATATGGAGTAGAAATTTTACGAATTTATTTATAGCTCCCTTAAAACTTAAAGAAATAATTGTTGCTTTAATTTTTACAGCTTTGATAAGGACATTAATTGGGCTGGTGCCAGCAATTATTTTAACGGCACCCTTGTTTGGTGTTTCAATCTTAAATTTGGGTTTTCCTTTGCTTTTATTATTCTTAAGTTTATACATTTTTGGAATAACATTGGGTTTGTTTGTAAGTGCTGGTCTTATAAGATTTGGTCCTTCATTTGAAAATATTGCTTGGTCATCTCTCTTTTTGTTGGCTCCTTTAGGTTGTATATATTATCCAATAGAAATTTTACCAAATTTCTTTCAAGTAGTAGCTAAAAGTTTGCCATTAGTTTATATTTTTGATGAGACAAGAAATATTTTATTAAATGGTTTAATTGATTATGAAAATTTAAAACAAGCTTATTTTTTAAATTTTGTTTATTTAACTCTTGGAATTTTTTTGTTTTATTTTTCTTTTTTAAAAGCACGTATTAAAGGAACTTTAATAAATATGGGTGAATAATGGTGCGCCTGCTAGGAGTCGAACCCAGAACCTCCTGATCCGAAGTCAGGCGCTCTATCCAGTTGAGCTACAAGCGCATATGATATTATTATAACATTTTATGAGAAAAAAAATAAATTTGATTGTTAAAGATGAGGATAAAAACCTACGTGTTGATGTGTTTATCAACAAAAAAGAAAATGAGATTAGCAGAACAAGAGTCAAAAATTTAATTTTAAATCAAAATTTAAGATTAAATAATGAAATTATCAAAGATCCTTCAAAAAGAATTATTGCTGGTGATATGTTAGAATTAAACATACCTGAACCAAAAAAAGCTTCTCTAAAACCTTACAAATATAAATTAGATATTATATATGAAGATGATGATTTAATAGTTTTGAATAAGCCAGCTGGGATTGTTATGCACCCTGGTGCAGGAAATTTTGATAACACAATTGTTAACGCACTAATAAATCATGATAAAAATTCTTTATCAAATATTGGTGGTGAATTAAGACCAGGTATAGTTCATAGAATAGACAAAAATACATCTGGTTTAGTTGTAATTGCAAAAAATAACCAGACTCATGAAAGTTTATCAATTCAATTTGGAAATCATTCTATAACAAGAGTTTATCAATTATTGATCTGGGGAAAAATCAGACCTGCAAAAGGGAAAATTGAAACTCTAATTACTAGAAGTTCTAAAAATAGACAAATGATGGAAGTTAGTATTACAAAGGGAAAAAAAGCAATTACAAATTACAAAACTATAGAAGTTTTTGAAAATAAGCATACACCAACTTTAAGTTTGTTGGAATGTAAATTAGAAACTGGAAGAACCCATCAAATAAGAGTTCATATGAAATATTTAGGTAACAGTATTGTTGGAGATGATAAGTATAAAAAAAAATTTAAAAAAATAAAAAATATTGACCCATTATTAGAAAAAAATCTTATTAATCTTAATAGACAATTTCTTCATGCTAAAACTATTGGTTTTGTTCACCCTAAAAAAAATCAGGAGATGATATTTAATTCAATTTTGCCACAAGAACTTGAGATTATTTTAAAAAAGCTAAGAAATTCATGTAAATAAGATATTGAAAAAAATAAAATATTAATTAGATAACTCTTCTATGAATGCAACAATTAATAATAATTTACCAGTCCTAAGCAATGAAGGTGGTTTATCAGCTTATCTTGAGCAGATAAAAAAGTTTCCAATGCTAGATGCTGAAGAAGAATATATGCTTGCAAAAAATTGGAAAACAACAGGAAATATGAAAGCTGCTGAAAAACTGGTTACAAGTCACTTAAGATTAGTAGCTAAAATTGCAATGGGTTATAAAGGTTATGGTTTACCAGTAAACGAAATGATCTCTGAGGGTAACATTGGACTAATGCAAGCTGTAAAAAAATTTGAGCCTGAAAAAGGTTTTAGATTAGCAACTTATGCTATGTGGTGGATTAAAGCTTCTATACAAGAATACATATTAAGATCTTGGAGTTTAGTAAAAATTGGAACAACTACTGCTCAAAAAAAACTATTTTTTAATTTAAAAAAAATAAAAAACCAAATTGCACCTCAGTCTGAGGGAGACTTAAAGAACGAACATGTTAATGAGATTGCAAATAAACTTGATGTTAGTAAAGAAGAAGTAATATCAATGAATCGAAGATTATCAGGAAAAGAGTTTTCTCTAAATGCCCAAGTTGGTGAGGATGGTGATGAGTGGCAAGATTGGTTAGTTGATAAAGATTTAGATCACGATCTTAAGTTTGCACATCAAGAAGAAATGGAGCAAAGAAAAGATTTATTAAAAAGATCAATAAAAGTGTTAAATGAAAGAGAAAAAGAAATTTTATATTCAAGAAGATTGAGTGAAGATCCAACAACGCTGGAAGATTTAAGCATAAAATACAAAATTAGTAGAGAAAGAGTAAGACAAATTGAAAATAAAGCTTTCGAGAAGCTTCAAAAGCATATGTTATTGTTAGCAAAATCAAATAATTTATTAACTACAAATTAGACTTCAAAAGGATTTTCAATTAAAATTGTATCATCTCGCTCGGGACTAGTTGATATACTAGATATTTTGGTTTCAATAAAATCCTCGACAGCATAAATGTAATTTTTAGCATTATCAGGAAGGTCGTCTATATTTTTTACGCCATTTGTTGATTTTTTCCATCCAGGAAATGTTTTATATATGGGTTTTATCTTTAATTGATCTTCAACTGCTGCTGGCAAATAATCAATTTTTTTTCCATCTAATTCATACTGAACGCACATTTTTATTTCATCTAATTCATCTAAAACATCAAGTTTTGTTAAAGCAATTCCATCAATACCTGAAATTTTGATCGTTTGTCTTACTAAAACTCCATCAAACCAACCACATCTTCTTTTACGACTTGTGACAGTTCCAAATTCTTTACCTCTAGTTCCCAGTAATTCTCCAACATCATCATTTAGTTCCGTTGGGAAAGGGCCTTCTCCTACCCTAGTGGTGTAAGCTTTTGTAATTCCAAGAACATAATTTATTGAATTAGGTCCACATCCTGTTCCAGTCGCAGCACTAGATGCAACTGTGTTAGAAGAAGTTACAAAAGGATAAGTGCCATGATCTACATCTAATAAAATACCTTGTGCACCTTCAAATAAAATTTTCTTTTTCTGTCTCTTAAATTGATTTATTTTTAACCATACAGGTTGTGAAAATTTTAAAATGTGAGGAGCAATATCAAGCAAATCTTCTTTTAATTTTTTTTTTTGAAAAATGTTTTTACCCAGTCCTCTTCTGATAGCGTTATGATGTAATAATACTGACTCTAGTCTTTGATCAAGATTTTTTTCTGATCTTAAATCCATTACTCTTATTGATCTTCTTCCTACTTTATCCTCATAAGCAGGTCCAATACCTCGTCTAGTTGTTCCCAATTTACCCTTACCTGCAGCATCCTCTCTTATTTCATCCATTTCACGATGAAATGGTAATATTAAATTTGCAGACTCTGAAATGATAAAATTTTGTACATCTACTAAAACTCCTTTTGATTTAATTTCATCAATCTCTTCTAGTAAGGCCCAAGGGTCGACCACCACACCATTGCCTATAATTGATATTTTATTTTTTCTTACTATTCCTGACGGTAGTAATCTTAGTTTATAAGTAACTCCATCAATAACTAATGTATGGCCTGCATTATGACCCCCCTGAAATCTAACAACTATATCTGCTTGTTCTGAAAGCCAATCTACTATCTTACCTTTCCCTTCATCTCCCCATTGAGAGCCAACAACAACCACATTTTTCATTATTTAAATCTCTTATTTAATTCCATCGAATTAAGATGGTTAATCGGACCATGACCACTTCCATAATTAGGGTTTGTTAATATTGCAGAATTTACATATTTAATACCGAGGTCACAAGCTTTCTTAATACTTTTTCCACATGAAAAAAAAGTAGTAATTGCACTTGATAATGTGCATCCAGTACCGTGTGTATTTTTAGTTTTATATCTCCGGTTAGTAAATATTTTTAAATCTCTTTTTGTTAAAAAAATATCTTCAACATTACTTGAATTTAAATGTCCACCCTTAATCAAAACACCTCTTGCTCCTAAGTTGATCAATTTGTTGGCAGCAAAAATCATATCTTCTTTATTATTTATTTTTACACCTGTCAAAAATTCTGCCTCTGGTATATTTGGTGTAATTAAACTTACTTGTCGAATTAGTTTTTTTTTTAAAATTTCAACTGCTTCATTATCTATTAATTTCGCCCCTCCCTTAGCAACCATTACAGGATCCAAAACTATTTTTTTAACATTTAATTCTTTTAATGAGTCGATGACTTTTTTAATTACTTCTTTAGAGTGTAACATACCAATTTTGATTGCATCTGGTTTTATATCTTTAGCAGAAAAAATTATTTGTTTTTTAATTTCATTTGGATTAATAGATATTACTGATTTTACTCCCTTTGTATTTTGAACAGTTATTGCTGTGACCGCAGTCAAAGCATAGGAACCAAGACAAGTTACAGTTTTAATATCTGCTTGAATGCCTGCCCCTCCTGAAGAGTCAGAACCTGCAATAATAAGTATTTTAGATTTAATTTTCAATTTATGTAATAGACCTTTTAACTATATTTATGCATTTTTTTATTAAAGCAATATTCTTAGACTCTCCCATTATTCTAATTTTTGGTTCTGTTCCAGATTTTCGAATTAACATTCTTCCCTGGTTTTTTATCAATTGTTCAGTTTTTTTAATAGCAGATCTACATTTTTTTGAATTAATTATATCTTTATCTTTAACTTTTACATTTTCTAGAATCTGAGGTGTCACTTCAAAAGTATTGAATAGTTCACTTGCTTTTTTCCCTTTTCGCATTGAGAATAAGACTTCTAATCCAACCAACAGTCCATCACCTGTTGTTGCAAATTTTCCTAGAATAATATGACCAGACTGTTCACCTCCTAGATTATAACTATTTTTTTGCATCTTTTCCTTTACATATCTATCGCCAACATTGGCCCTGATAAATCTTATATTTTGTTCGCTAAAATAATTTTGTAATCCGTAATTTGACATTAGTGTTCCAACAACACCACCCCTCAAAATTTTTTTTCTTTTCCATCTTTTTGCTAACATTGCAATAATTTGATCACCATCTACTATATTTCCTTTCTCATCAGATATAATTATTCTATCAGCATCTCCATCTAAAGAAATTCCTATATCTGCCTTGTGTTTTTTGACTAAAGATTTTATTTTATTTGGAAAAGTTGAGCCACATTTATCATTAATATTAAAACCATTCGGAGACGTTCCAAATTGATAAACTTTAGCACCTAAGCTTTTTAAAAGCTTAGGTCCTGATTTATAACCAGCCCCATTAGCACAATCGATTGCTATTTTCATTCGATTGAGTTTAAAATTTGATGGGAAGTTATTTCTTAATATGTTTATATACTTTTCGTTAGCATCCTCTAATCTTTTTACTCTTCCTAAAATTGTAGGCTTTGAGAGATTTCTTATGATTTTTGAATCAATTAATTTTTCTATTTTTTTTTCAATTTTATCAGATAATTTTAGTCCATCTGGACCAAATAATTTCAAACCATTATCATAAAAAGGATTATGAGAAGCTGTAATCATTATTCCCATATTTGCCTTCATTTTTTTTGTAAGCATTGCTAATCCATTTGTAGGCAAAGGTCCAAGTGTGTAAACATGCATTCCAGCTGATGTTAAGCCAGATACTAAAGCAGGCTCTAAAGTGTATCCCGATAATCTAGTATCTTTAGCAATAATTGCTGTTTGTTTTATTTTTTTTTGATTTTTAAAATATATGCCTGCGGCTAAACCAAATTTAAAAAACATTTCACCATTAATTTTGGTTTGATTAACTCTTCCCCGTATTCCATCTGTGCCGAAATATTTTTTTGACATCTTAAAATTTTAATGAATTAAAAACTTTTATACTTTGATTAACTTCATTTACATCGTGAACTCTCAAAATTTGAACACCTTGCATAATTGCACATAAACTTGATGATATGGTTCCTCCCAATCTTTCTTTACTATCATTTACTCCAGATAAATCTTTTATGAATCTTTTTCTTGAAGTGCCTAACATTACAGGAAAACCAAGAGAGTGGAAAATAGAAATGCTCCTTAGTATAGTAATATTATGTTTCAAGTTTTTACCGAAACCAATTCCTGGGTCTAAAATGATGTTGTTATGTTTAATACCTTTTAGCCTCAAAAATTGAATTTTCTTCTCAAAGAAATCATAAATATCTAGAACCACATTTTTATATTTTGGGTTTTTTTGCATTGTTTTTGGATTACCCTGTGAGTGTTGAAGAACAAATGGTATTTTACTATCTTTAAGAACTTGAATTGTATCTGAGTCGTAATCTAAGCCCGAGACATCATTAACTAAGTTGATTTTATTTTTTATACCTTTTTTCATTAATATACTCTTTCTGGTATCTAAAGAAATAAATACACTTAATTTTTTTACTTTTTTTAAAATTGGAAAAACTCTTTTCCATTCTTTATCTTTTGATACTTCATTTGATCCTGGGTTTGTGGCTTCCCCCCCAATATCTAAAATTCCACAACCATCCTTAACTAATTTTTTTGCATGTATCTCACCTAACTTTCTACTATTATATTTACCGCCATCAGAAAAACTATTTGGTGTTAAATTAAGAACTCCCATTAAAATAGGGAAAGATGAAAAATTAAGACCTTTAAATATTTTTTTCTTAGAAATCTGCTTTAAATCAAATAAAATTTTTTTTTTTAACTTTTTTTCAAGTTTATTGATCTCTTTAATATTTATTTTTCTAATTTTTTTTCTTGATAATATCTCTATTGTGTCAAAAGAAATTGTTTTTTTGCCATGTAAAGGAAAAGATAATTTTTTATTAACTTTTTCTATTGATGTTGAACCAAAATAAAAATTACACGCTTTTGTGTAATATTTGGTCATTAACTACTAATGAACAATTTTTGGTTTTAGACCCATAGCGCTTAAAGCTGAGCTTTTATCATCCTCAACTTTTAGATCTTGTTTATCTGCTGGATAAATATTTTTGTTTATTAAATCTTCAATCTCATCACCTGATAAAGTTTCATAAGTTAAAAGAGCCTTTGCTAATTTATGTAAATCATCAATTTTTTCTGTAAGCACTTTCCTTGCTCTTTCATAACCCTTATCTACAATTTTTCTAATTTCATTATCAACTTTTCTAGCTGTTTCCTCCGACATATTTTGTTGTCTAGCAACTGATCTTCCCAAAAACACTTCCTCTTCATTTTCGCCATAAGCTACGGGTCCTAATTCTTTGCTCAATCCAGCTCTCATAACCATCGCTCTAGCTCTTTTGGTAGCTTGTTCAATATCACTTGCTGCCCCTGTAGTTACTTTATCTTCACCAAAAATTATTTCTTCAGCAACTCTTCCCCCCATTGCAATAGCTAGTTGAGCATGCAATTGTTCTCTAGTTTGGGATAATTCATCTCTCTCCGGCAATTGCATTACCATCCCTAAAGCCCTTCCTCTAGGTATTATTGTAGCCTTATGTATCGGATATGCAGCATTTTCATTAATAGTAACTATAGCATGACCAGCCTCGTGATATGCTGTCAATGTTTTTTCTTCTTCCGTCATAACCATAGACCTTCTTTCAGATCCCATCATGACTTTATCTTTAGCCTCTTCAAATTCATTTAATGTGACAATCCTTTTATTTTTACGTGCAGCTAACAAAGCAGCTTCATTAACTAAATTGGCAAGATCAGCACCTGAAAAACCTGGAGTTCCTCTTGCTATTATTCTTAAATTAACATCAGGCGCCATTTTAATTTTTTTAACATGCACCTTTAATATTTTCTCTCTTCCAATTATATCAGGATTAGACACCACAACCTGCCTATCAAATCTTCCAGGTCTAAGTAAAGCTGGATCAAGAACATCAGGTCTATTTGTTGCAGCAATAATTATAACACCTTCATTGGTATCAAAACCATCCATTTCTACTAGAAGTTGGTTAAGAGTCTGCTCTCTTTCATCATTTCCTCCTCCTAATCCTGCACCTCTACTTCTTCCAACTGCATCAATTTCATCAATAAAAATTATACACGGAGAATTTTTTTTTCCTTGCTCAAACATGTCTCTAACTCTTGAGGCACCTACTCCAACAAACATTTCTACGAAATCTGATCCAGATATTGTAAAAAAAGGAACTCCAGCTTCTCCAGCAATTGCTCTAGCAAGTAAAGTCTTTCCAGTCCCCGGAGGTCCAACTAATAAAGCTCCTCTTGGAATTTTACCTCCAAGTCGACTAAATTTTCTTGGATCTTTTAAAAATTCAACTATCTCCTCAACTTCTTCTTTTGCTTCTTCAACCCCGGCAACATCATTAAATGTTACTTTTCCTTTTAATTCATTCATCATTTTTGCTTTGGATCTTCCAAAACCCATTGCACCACCTTTTCCTCCTTGCATCTGCCTCATGAAGAAAATCCAGACTGCAATCAAAAGCAACATCGGAAACCAAGAAAGTAATACACCGAATAAAGAAGGCATTTTTTCATCGATTGGTGCAGCCGAAATACTTACCCCCTTGTCTGAAAGTTTTTCAATTAAATTTGGATCATTAGGAGCATAAGTTATAAAACTTTTTCCGTTTGAATATACACCTTTAATGTTGTTTCCTTGAATTTCAACTTTTAAAACTTCACCATTATCAACTGAAGTTAAAAACTCTGAAAATATAATCTGATTTCCAGCTCTTGAACTAGCCTGTGGGTTTTTAAACATATTATAAAGACCAATAGTCAGAAAAACTATTATTGCCCACATTGCTATATTTTTTAAATTCATAAGTATAAAATAAGAATTATTGTTAATTTAACAAGTGGCAATTTCGTCATAAATAATGAAAATTTAATATTCTTTTGTAATAATTACCGTTTCTTGGCATATTTTAATAATACAACCGCCCAAGGTAACTTTTGAGAGCTTATTGTTTTTGATATTAGATATAAGTAAATCTATTTTTTTACCCCTAACTGAATAATATTTCCCACCAATATCATGAAGAATAGTTGAAAGAGATCTAAAAACTATCTCATGAGCCTGTTGGAAAAAGTTTTTATTTATAATGTATTCTTTTTTTTTTTTTAAAAAAAAAGTATTTTCTTTTAAATTTTGTCTAACGTAAAAATTAATAGCACTATCAGAGTACTTCAAGTTTTTAATTGTATTTAAAAATTTTTTTTTATCTAAACCATTTTTTTTCAATTCTTTAATAAGATTTCTAATTCTAATTCTTTGAAATTTTTCATTCTGATTTGATGGATCTTCTACATAAAAATCAAAAACACATTGAGCTATATAAATCAAGTTCTCCTTTTTTTGATTCAATAAAGGTCTATGTAGGTTGATTTTTTTAATTTTAGTTTTTTTGTCTAATGAAATAAGTCCCTTCAATCCACTTCCTCTTAAAATTCTTAAGAAGAAATTTTCCATTAAATCATCTTGATGATGTCCTAATAAGATGTTCTCAAATTTTAATTTATTACATTGATTAATTATTAATTCATATCTTTTATTTCTTGCTATAGATTGAATATTTTTAGATGGTTTCTTTCCTCTCCAGACAAGAATATGAGAAAAAATACCCATGGAATTAAGTATTTTTTTTACATATTTTGCCTCTTGAGATGAATTTTTTCTTAATCTGTGATCAACTATAAAAAATTTTGAAATTAGTTTTTTTTTTATTGAATAAATTTTTGCAAGAAAAGCTAATGCTAAGCTGTCTGGTCCTCCTGAAACAGCAACAACAAAGTTTTGCTTAATATTTAAATCTTTTTCAAATTTTTTGTAAATTTGTAGGATTTTTTTATTATCTAATTTTTTTTGTAAAACTTTAGGAGTTTTGATTTTTGCATTCAAATTTTTGAGACTCATATTTAGCTTTTTGGATCACGGACTGTTTGGCTTTTGGATACTGTTTTTCAACACCATTAATCATTTTACACCCCTGATCTTTTTCTCCAATCTGCACCATTGATATACCAAGCTTTAATAAATTTATAGGAGCTTTCTCACCTTTAGGGTATTTTTGATAACCCTCGAGATAAGCAGAGGCAGCATCGGTGTAAAGTTGTCTTATTCTAAAAGTCTCTGCATACCAATACTGTGCATTACCAGCTAATTCATGATCAGGATTGTCTATTACAAATTCTCTAAATGCTCTTTCTGCAGTTGTATAATCTCCTACTTTTAAAAAGCTAGTTGCAAATTCATATTGTTCTTTGGGTGAACTTTTTGGTAAAATTTTTTCATCTGATATAAAATTTTCAGTAATAATAGTTGCAGTTGTGTCAATTGATTGTGTTTGTTGTGATGTTTCATTTGTGGATGTGTCCTTGTAAGACACAGAGCCTAAATCTTGAGGTTGAGAACTACCCGGAAGTATTTCTTCATTTTTTTTATCTTTTTTTTTATTTAAGTTATTTTCTGACAAGCTAGCGGTTTCAAGATCTTGAAACCTAATTTGATTGTCAGCTTGCACTTTTGATAGCCTATTTGATAATTTATCTAACTTAAAATTTATTTCTTCAAACTTGTTTGTAAGTTCTTGAAATTGATTTTCAATTTCTGATAGTTTAAGCAAGTGTCTTGTAAGAACATCTTCAGAACTATCATTTGTTGAAAAATTTGATGAGGTGTTTAAATTGTTATTTGTTTCTGTAGAGCTTGAATAAACTGCCTTTTCTAAAGTCTTGATATCTTTTTGAAGTTCTTCGATGATTTGATAAATATTATGATTATCAGCTAATAAGTTTGAGTGGAAAAAAAAATTAGCTAGCAAAACTATATTTAATAAAAAAAACTTAAACAATGATTTCATTATTCAAGTTATGATTAAAATCATGGCAAAAAAAAGACCCTAGGTCACTTCAATGACATAGGGTCTTTTTTTAAATTTTAATTTGCTTTAACAGTAACAGATCTTCTATTTTTAGACCAAGCTAATGGATTAGATCCTGAGTCAACAGGTCTTTCCTTACCATAACTTAAAACTGAAATTCTGTCTGAAGATATTCCATAAGTCATCAAATAATCTTTTGCTGCATTAGCTCTTCTTTCTCCAAGAGCTAAATTGTATTCTCTAGTACCTCTTTCGTCAGCATGACCTTCTAATACTATTGTTATTTTAGAATTTTTCCTTAACCATGCAGCTTGTTTTCTTAATGTCTCTCTAGATGCTGTAGTTAAAACTGACTCATTTGTTGCAAAGAAAACTCTATCCGGAACACCGTCAGCTAGATATTTAACTGAGTCTGTACCTGTGTATACATCACTTTGCACTTGTCCACTTACTGTTGTCTCAACACTTTTTTTTGATGCACATGCT
>VMHT01174809.1_pt1 | contig 12972 bp, 15 predicted proteins | sample 4693611 | NCBI WGS metagenome assembly VMHT01 (sample SAMN12280063, study PRJNA550983) | marine metagenome | isolation source: seawater sampled from same location over 5 years 0.02-0.2 micron viral filtrate | place: USA: collected off the coast of southern California halfway between the port... ... | reverse complement strand
CTTTTTACTGCCATCAAAATATATTTCTGCTGCTCCATCTTCAACAAACTTTGCAAAATAACTATCATCATTTGCAGACCTCAAATCAATATTATTTCCTGATCTAAGAACTAAATGATTCGCACCAAAATGATTTATAATACTACCTTGACTTGATATGTGGTAAATCTGAAGGTCTTGAGAATCTCCTAGTTGTAACTTTTTACTGTCAGGTAATGCGATATGCTCACTACTTGTCCAGCTATCGGTTGCATCAATCCAGTTAAATGTTTTATCTGTAGCACCTTTTAACGTAATACCACCACCATCAGCAGTAGTATCGGTAGGAGTTGATACCTTGCCAAGTTCAATATTTTTATCTTCAACTGTAAGCGTAGTCGTATCAATCGTTGTGGTCGTTCCAGAAACGGTCATGTTTCCGCTTACTGTCAAATTACCCGTTACATCAATTCCAGCTTTTGCATCAATAAGTACTTCCGATTGAAACTCATCTGTTCTAAAAAGAAATTTATTTGCAGAATTTGTTATATCGTAAAGTATTAAAGTTCCTTGATAATTAGTTATTTTCCAATCAGGATTATTTGATGTACTTACAAAATTTAAATCAGGTGAAAAACCTTGTAATGTCAAATCACCTGTCATTGTGTCAGAAGTATTTGACCTTAAAAAATTACCACTATTAAGTCCATCTAAAGTATCCGCATTAAGCCCTGACCCTGCTCCATCCACCGTCTTGATTAATGTAAGTATCTCTGCTGCTGTTTGGTCTGCTGTAGCTGCTGTTTCTATTCCATCTAACTTTGTACCATCTGTCGCAACATCCCTTCCGTCAACTGTGCCTGTAACTGTGATGTTTCCTGTAATATCAGCACCATTGCTAACATCTAAATTACCTGTAATTGCAACTCCAAGACTATTAGTTGCTAACTTATTATTTGCATTTGAATCTTTTAAATTTATATTTGTAGCTCGTATTTCTAAATTGCCACTACCAGTTTCAGAAATTAAACTAGCTCCACTAGCAGTATGTTGAATTTGAAACTCATCACTATCTCCTAATTTAATTGTTGAAGCATCTGGTAAATCTATATGACCACTTGTAGTTATATCTTGAGATCCAAAATCAGGACTAATCTTTGTTCCAGCAATGGCAGCACTGGCACTTACATCAGAATTAACAATAGTAAGATCAGGAATATTAGCACTACTGATTGTTATCCCTGTAGGTAACGCTCCAGTTGCAAGTTTTGTTAGATCAATCGCAGCATTACTAGCTACCTTTGCATTATTTATCGCTCCACTATTAACAACAATATTTGCTCCATTACTGGATACTGTTACATCTCCTAAATCACCGTCAATAAAAGTACCTTGAGGACCAGGGGCTTTTACAGTAACAAGCTGAGTGACACCTTCAGTTACCGTAACTTCATAAGTATCTTCTGTAATGTTTACGTTTGTCATTGTGCTGTGTAACCTTCTTTCATATATATTGTACCCTTAATAAAATATTCTCTATCTCCATTTGGTTCGATTTTTAAAATATCATATCTATAAATATTATCTGTCATATTTGTAGTCTGAGTATCTGTTACTTTCCAAGTTATATCACCTCCAACAGCACTTACAACTGTAATAGTTGCATCTGCTAGTTTACTTGTCCTATTTTCATCCCATATTTGAGAAAGAATAGTCTTACCATTTAAATTTTCATTAGCATTATTACTATCTTTTAAATTTAGACTAAAAGAATGATCTACTCTTCTATAAATTTCTAGATTGTGTTTGCCAGGTTTTGCCATTAGCTATAAGGTGAACTGCCAAGGATGTCTGTTTTCCATTGTGCTTTTAATGCTGCTTCATCTGAAGCTGCTGCAATACCAGAATCAGCAGGTGCATCTCTTAGTGCTTGTTTCTTAGCAACAATATCTGTTGTACTGGCTGAAGTTTCCTGTGCTTTTTGAAATTCAACATCAAGTGCTTGAAGTAAAGGAGTTCTTGCACTTCTTATATTTGTTTTATGAATTTCTCTGGCTTTCGCCATGTCAGTGCCAAATCCCATAATAATTAAGGTGTGTAAGTCCAAGCATCTCTGAAACTCCTATCTGTAGGAATAACAGACTTATCTACAATATAAGATGTTTTTCCTGTTGGTACATCTTTATCTTTAATTTGTTCAACAGTTAAACCGCAATTATCTGCTGGGATGACAATTGCAACACCACCATCATCTGTGGTGTAAATAATACGTTTATCAGAATTAGCCATTAGTTTTTTCTTTTATTATATAGTACGTTTAATTAATCGCCAAAAACAACTGCGTTTATAACTGATCTATCTTCAGCATCTCCACTAATATTAGACAATCTAACTTTAAAAGCATTTACTGTATAATCATTAGCAGAAGTGCCACTAAAAGCAAATCTACCAGCATTTGCCATTGCTACATAATTTATGTTTGGCATATTATTTGTAAAACTACAAAGATAATTTCCAACACCACTATCTGTTATAGAACTAATATTAAAACTACCATAAGCAGAAGATATTGATACAGTTCCAGTTCCATTAAATCTAACCCATGCTTTTGCACGACCCTGTGCCACCTGTTCTGGTGTTGAATTATTAGCACCGTTTATATCTTGTAAATTGTTTACTTTTAATGTTGACATAGTTAAGGATGAATAACACCTACATTTATATCGGCACAATCAACTCTAGTACCACCTGCTGACCATGAATAAGTAGTAGAAACATGAAGATTACTTGCACTACGAGCAGAGGTCGTATTTTTATGCAAAATTATGTTACTGTCACTTCTTCCTTGTCCAAAAAAGTATGCAATATTTGTAGTAGCAAAACTTGTAGAGAAATTAATAGTGTAATTACCTGTTCCATTATCTGAAACTGAACTTATGTTAAAACTACTATGTATTGTAATTGCACCAGCACCATTAAAACTAATCCATGCGTCTAGTGATCCAGATTGCATTGGTGCTAAAAGATCAGTACCTCCAATATTTTGTAAGTTGTTTACTTTTAATGTTGACATAATTTAAAAAATAGCTACACAGAGTCTGCTACCGTCAGTTTTATGCGCACTATTCATTGGATGATAACATTTCATTCTAATAGCACTTGTGGTAGGTGCAACTCTGTTAGTCCAATAAGCGTGCATATGTGGATTAAAACCAGTATTTACATCCCCACTATGACCGACAGTAAAAGTATAATTAGCATCAGAAAAAGCATTTTGAAAAACAATACTAAAATCTCCCTGCCCATGATCTGTTATTGAACTTACATTAAAACTGGAATTTATACTTGGCGTACCAGCACCATTAAAACGTACAAAAGCTCTTACATATCTGCCGACTTCTGTGCCAGCACTATTTTTAACAACAGGTAATGTACTTGTCGATAAACTTTGTATATTAGCAACATTAAGAGTACTCATTTAAACAACACTCCAAGTTTCACCAGAACCAACAGTAACAACTACGCCTGAGTTTATCGTAATTGGACCAAAACTTCCAGCATTTTTATTATTTGTTATTGCATAACTTGTTGTTATCGTCTGATCGTTTTCCCAAAAAACCTGATTAGTTCCACCTCCACTAGCACCGCCAGCTACACCCCAACTAAGTGTTCCAGATGTATCTGTAGAAATTAAAGCATAACCAGCAACAGCAGGGTTGGCGGTTGGCAAAGTAAGAGTTAAATTTGCAGCAAGAGTACTAGGTGCTTTAATACCAACATATTGAACAGAACCACCTGTTGCAGCAGATGTTGGTTCTGAAAATCTAATTTCTTTTTGATTATTAACAGTTAAACCATTTTGATCTAAAAAAGCAATTTCAGCTTGGTTTACCACTAAACCTAACTGGTTAGTTCCTTTCTTATATAAACCTGTACCAGCATCACCAAAATTAAAAGATGGAGCAGATGTAGTACCAGCTATTCCAGATAGAGAACCAGTTAAAACACCACCTGTTTTTGGTAATAATCCAAGATTTGTCTGTGTTATATCTCCAATGGTTGTAAAAGTACCAGTACCAGAAGATACAGAAGTACAAATTTTTAAAAGATTAGTTGAGTTATCAATATGTGGTTGAAAAGGAACAACATTTGCATCTCCTGTTGGATCTCCAGTACCAGCACTTATAGTTCTTAATGCAGTAAAAATATCATTAATCTTATTTCTTACCGCTAATCCCGTACTATTAGCAGTATTATATTTATTAATAATATTATTGTTACTGTCAGTTAATGACGTAAGGTCTGCGGGTCTAGACATTTAATTAAGCACCTTTACCATATCCTAACGCTTGAAAGGAAAATTTCACATCTATAGGTGTATTTGATGAATTTTTAAATATTATTGTAAATCCTGTACCTGATACGTTACTTAAAATAAAAAACGCTCCAGATGGTAAATCATAAGGTGAAATACCAATTACAGGTATAAAGGCAGTAGTTGATCCACCAATATCACTTGTACCTGTAAAAAATTTATTTGCAAAAGTAACATCTGTTGGTTGTATTACTCCGTTAGAAATAGAATCACCAGATTGTATCGGTGTGCTTATAACATTACCTGATGAAATATATTTATTTTCTGTTCTTGATGGCAAAGAAGCATCAAATCCTAATTCTGTAAATTTTATATTTTCATTTGCATCAACAGATATAAGCTCACTTTTAAATTTAAAAGCTCTGCCTACAAAAGATCCATTTGTTAAATTTAAAAAGTTTGTATAACTTGAAGCATCACTTGATGTTTGTACTTTTAATTTACCTTTTAAACGATCACTACCCTCACCATCAAAATTATCTCTTAAATCTAAATTTGGTATTACATCAAAACTATCTGATATAAAAAACCCTTCACTTCTTATATGTCTTTTTAATCTTACATTTTGGTAAGCAGCACCTAAATCTAAAGGATCTGCAAACTCATAAATACCAGTTAAATTATTTACTGGATTTGTAAGTTGTAACGCACCAGAGATAACACTTAAATTTGTTTTTGTACCACTAAAAGATGTCTGTTCTCTTTGCTGTTTTATAACAAGTTCATCTTCTGTTTCTGGCAATGCAAATTCTATTTTAGCTTCAGCAGTGGATAAGTTTAAACCTAAATCTTCAAACTTCAGGCTATAAGTACCAACTAATGCAGGTATAATAACTTCTGTTGTGTTACCGTTTTGTGAATCTAATTCTGTAGAATCACTAAATTTTGCATTTGCTAAAGTTGTTGAAGTATGTCGGATAAGACAACGGCCACCAAATATTACATCTTTAGCTAAAGCATTATCCCAACTAAGTCTAACCTGATAATTATTTATAGGTTGTAATTCTAAATTAGTAGGTTGTTCTGGAGGTAAAGATAAAGCATCAACAACAATAGATTCTTCTAAATGGTTTAAGGATTGATTCCCTAAAGCATTAACTGTAAAAATTCTTACGTCATATGTCCCAGCTACAAATTCTGTTTGTACAATTTCATATTCTGATTCCTGAGTTGTTACTGAACTAAAATTATCATCATCTCTTCTGTATTGAAGTATATAACTTGAAGCACCAGCAACAGGTTGCCAATCAATAAAAACTTTTGGGACTGCTCTATTATTAATAACAACAATTTTTTCTTCTAAATTTACTGATGAGGGTGCAGGTAAAATACTAGTCAATAGATTTACATTTCTTGCTGGTAATTGTTCACCATCTTCTACTGCTGCATATTTATCCTGGTTATGGCTTAAAGCAGTAATAGCATATGTTTTCTTAGCTGTTTCTTTTATATTTATTACTCGCCAATTAGTAACTGATAAACTAGCTGATTCAAAGATATATGGACTATTAACAACAGGTGCAGATGAAAAAGCACTGGAAACATTAACAACAGTTTGGTTATTTGAATAACTTAATATTGTTTTAGTTTCTACCGTACCGTTACTTAATAAGCAACTAATTGTAGGTGAGTCACTGATATCTGGCTGATTAGTATCAGAAGCATTATCAATAGTTATTTGATCTATATTTGAGTTACCTTGACTTGAGCTAACTGCTTTTACTACACCTCCTCTTCTTGTCGCTGCCTTGACTCTATCTGCAATACCAATAATGCTGCCTATTTGCACAACAGAACCAGCAGCAATGTTAGTTTCAAAAGCACAGGTTTCAGTAGCAGTTTGCTGTGTATTTAAAAACCATTTGCCAACTCTTTGTGCTTGACCTCTTGATGTCGTTCCAAATGTTCTAATAGTATTTATATGTTCGCCATACTTTGCTATCGCTGCTGTATCTTTTACAGTTACATAATCTAATTGTTGAGTTTCTAAATCAAAATAACTAATATTTATAATCGTAAATCTAGTTTTTAAGGAACTGCCACTATAAACAAAATTACCGTCTACAACATTTGCATTGTTAAATACATAATCAAAAGAAACTGTACTTGGGTTAGCAAAATCTTTTGGTGCGTCTTGTGATATTTTTATTGTGCCTTCTGAATAAAAAGGCATTGCCCTCATCACAGAACAAATGTCATTAATAAGTTTTAATGCTTCCTTTTGCGTTCTTATATTTACATTTAAAGAAAATCTAGGTTCCTGACCACCTTGCCCATCATCTACTACCTCACCACAATATTCACTTGCTTTACGAAAAACAAATTTGTCTAATGATGTTTCTGGTAAATTACATCCATATCTGCTGTCTATTAAAAGATCATAAAGTATCCAAGCTGGATCGTTTGTCCATTCTTTATCAGTTTTAAAAGTACCATTAAACGTGCCACTGTAAGTTATTCTGCCTGTTGCAAGTTCTACTGTTGCGTTGTGCGGTATTTTTACTTTTTTACCTCTTACTCTAAATACTCTTGATGGCAAAGATGGAAATTCTTCTGCACTAAAACGTAATGAAGTATATGCAACGTTTGGATAATTATTAGACTCTTCAATAATTTCAGTAACACCACTTAAACGCATTGAATTGAAAGTATTATTATCCCCTTCATCATTTGTTCTAGATACAGTAATAGTTATAGGGAAAAATGCACCTGATTGCCCTATAGCTGTTGTGTTATAGCCAGTGACATCAGATAGCCTTATACCATAATCACGACTATAAGATGATGTACTTTTACCTTGTACTAAGTTACTAAAAATTTGTTGTTCGCCTCCATTAGAAGGATTTAATAAAACTAAAACTCTTACAGCAGTTGCTTTTCTATCACCTGATTCACTATCAATTCTAAAAAATTGGTCAAATTTTACTCTAACTCTTACCTTGTCAACATTTATATTAGTAATCTGTACAGATCGTGTTGTAACTGAACCACCTGCAGGGAAACTTACAAGCTGTCCAATATCACCACCTGTTCTTTCAGTAGATTGTATCTCTGCTGCTGGTAATACTGCATTATTAGCAGTGCCCTGTTGAAACTGAAAATCAATACTGTCATAATTAAAATCAGATGTTGCTGGACTATCTACATCAGCATCAGCTTGTAAAACTGGTTGATTATTTAAAAATAAATCTTTTAAAAAAGCATTTTTATATGCTGTAGATGTTTTATCTGTAATGCCATTTTTATGTGCTGTTGCACTTAGTTCTATTTCACCTTCACTTAAAATATCAACAAGAGTAATAAAATCTATTGACTTTAAACTCCCAGAAGGAAGTTTTGCATTTTGTTGATAAACTAGCTCACCACTATTAGAAGTAATAATATTATTAATTTGACTCATTAAGTATTTACCACCTGTAAAGTATCTATATTTGCACTAATAGTATTTGTTCCAATTAAAGTTTCTCCATAAACAATATTTATTGGTACACCCTGTTTTGAAATATTAGTTGTTCCGTCAAATGTAAAGCTAGGATCTTGTTCATCCGCACCGCCAAACGTAGGTGGTGTTGGTGGTGGAAATAATAATTCAGAAACTCCTTGGAGCAAAAAACTAGCACCAATACCTGTTAAAGCCGTTGCTAAAGCACCAGAAATAAATACACTGGCTGCAGTGGCAGCAATAGCACCAGCGCCAAGAAAAGCACCACCTATTAAAAATGGCAAAAACTCTCCATGAACAACAGGTATTATTTTTATATCGCTTTCTGTTTGTAAATCCAATAATTCCTCTGAAATTCTTACCTTACCTGCCATTACACAATATTCTTGTTCTTTAATATGATCTGCTACACCTTCAAAATTATTTATTAGAAAACTAAAAGCCTGTCTAGGAGTTGCTACATCTATTTCAAATGTAGATTGCCCTATAAACTTTCTTAATCGACCATAAATAGTTAATTTAATCATCTACCTCTGCTGGATCTAATTTAATAATAGATTCTGTCTTTGGATCTACAAGATAAAAAGGCAAATCATTATACTTACAACTAATTTTATCAGTATGACTAAATTCAAACAATCCATCAGGGTGACTATGAACAATACCTAAAACTTCTCCTTGATCTTCACCATCTGCCCAATCTATAGGATCTATTACAAAAGATTCTTCTTTATAAGCTTTTGATATATTTTTGCATTTCCAATATGTATGCTTGCCATCTATATCTAAAACAAGACCACAACACTCTTCTGGATAACACTCTGTAGCGTGTTTATATGCTTCTGTAATCCATGTATTACAAGTCATTAGATAAATGTACCAGCAGAAGGGAATAAGTCTCTTGTAACTATTCTTGCAGGTATTTTTTTATTTTGCATATCTAATACACTAACTAACTCAAACTGTACTATTTGCCTATTTTCTACGGCTTTTCTGTCTATGTAATAAATTCTATCCTGTAATCTATCTGTACTAGGCGTACCAAAAGGATTATCTCCAGTAAAATTAGCGTTATCAAGTGCTGAAGCTAATGGCAAAAGTCTAGTAAATTTTGCATTTAATAAATCATTTCCAGGGGTAACAGTATTAACAACATTTAAAAAATCACTCATAGTCATAACTGTTGTATCTTTTGTAATACCACCTAAATTACTAAAGGTAAGAGTAGGTCTTGGAATTGTACCTTTGCTTGTATCTTCAAACCCTTCTGCTTTAACTGCTACTCTTTGATAATCATTATTATTAAATCTTATCTGTCCAAAATTGTTTAAATTAGCACCAGCATGAAATCTAAATATAGTATCTAAATTATTAGGATTATTAGTTGGTATATGTAAACCGACAGTAAGTTCAAGTTCATATAGCTCAATAACAGAACTTGGATTAATTTTATTTAATTCAGCAAAAGGTATTGCCATTATGGTTCAAATACTTCTCTAAAAGAACAGGTTAAAGTAACTCTATTAAGAAAAGGCACAGAAGTAGGATAACTTTGACAGACAAAGTTTTTTGTTACGTTTTCATTTGGAACGAGAAAAGTAAATGACGCACCATCTGTAATCCTGTCATTAAGAAAGTTAATAGCAATTGTAGAGTCTGTTTGAGATAAATCAAACTTAAGATTTAAAGTTATAGGATTTTGATTCAATCCCTCTGTTAACCTTTGCTCAAAACCATCTCCGAAACTTATAAGATTAACGGCTGGTTGCCTTGTGATGGTGTAATTATATTTAGGATTAGCAATAGGAAAAGCTGCCATTAGCTTAATAAACCTCCAACTCGTTTTTCATTAATTATTACAGCTTGAACTGCTGCTGCAATCTGTTCTCCAAATTCATTAGCATTTTGTTGATCACCTTCAACAGAAGAACCAGAAGCATCTACATTTACTACTACGTTTGTAGATCCTCCTAACTGATGATTTGGAGTGATATTTCCAGAAGATCCTGGTGTAAATAATTCTGGACCACGTTCTCCAACAATATAACTACCTCCTGCTTTTACTGGTCCTCCGTCTGCCTTAAATAAGCCACCAATTCCAGGTATGCTACCGAGTAATGAATTTACACCAAATTGTAAAAGGGTTCTAGATATTTGACTAAATACACTGGTTGCTACCTCGCCTAAAGTTTTAGTTCCCTGTATAGCACCTTCAATGGCATCTACTAGTCCAGTTTCTATAGTTTGACCTATATTATCAAATAAATTTTTTACTTTTTGTGCCTCTTCAGCTTCTTCTTTTAAAAGTTGTATTTTTCTAAGTTTTTTTCTTATCTCGTCTTCATCTTTTATTACTCCTTCTTCTTTCATATCAGCAATTTGTTTTTCTATTTCAAATTCCTCAGAACTCATAGTTAGACTACGCTCCAGCATTTCTATTTCTTTATCTAAATTATTAACTCTAGATTTTTGTATAGTTTCTATCATTTTTTCAGCTTCTTTCTGTGCGTTTTTGGTATTTATAAGAGTTTGCTGTTTAGCAATTAAATCATTTACAATTTCCCTAGCTTTTTGTACATCTTGGTCATTTATTTGACCAAATAAACCTGATCCTTTTGTTTGATTTGTAAGATTTAAAATAAGTTCTTCTCTACGTTGTGGATTTAAACCTCCAAATTGTTCAGTTAATTTTCTTGTTTTTAATAAATTTTGTATTTCTTTTCCTTCTGTAGTGTCAAGATTTTGACCCTGTACTTCTGCTTGTTTTAATAAAGTTGCACGCTCTAAAGTTTGAGCAACAAATTTGCCTATACCTGAGTTTTCGACAAAAAGGGCAAACGAGGTTCTCATTAAAGTCATTATTCTTGCAAAGTTATTACCCAATTCTGTCATTCCCTGTCCAAACTTAGTTAAGGCATTTACTCCATCAGAACCTACAAGATTTATCATTTTTTGTCTTGCTGCCTCAAATGCTGCTTCCTCATCTCCTAGTTTTTTAAGTGTTGCTAATTGTTTTTCAAATTCAGTTCCATTAACTCCTAATGCTGCTGTAAGTGCTTCTACATTTTTAGTTGCTGGATCGAGTGCTTGTCCTAGTTTTCCTGCCTCTATAGCAAATTGTTGTAGTGGTGTGGCTACAGAAGTAGCAGCTAAACCTCCTGCAAAACCTCCCATCTGACCACCAAATAATGATCCAAGACCACCACCTAGTGCACCAGCAGCACCCACAAAAGGTCCTTGTCCAAATAACAAAGGAAATGCACCAGAAATAACTGCACTACTAGCTGCACCAGCAAAACGATTTCCTCCTCTTGTTGAGCCTCCTGTTGAGCCTCCTGTTTTTGGAGGTAATGCTGGGCCAATAGAGCCTCCTATTTGCCCAAAGTTTTTACCTTTAGGTGTGCTAATTTTACTTTGTTGTAGTAGTGCAGCAGCAGTTTCTTTTTCAACTTTTAATTGTTGTTGGTCTACCTTTAATTGTTTTTGCTTTATACGAAGTGTTCTTTGTTCCTGACGGGTTAACTTTACTGCTCCATTTAATCTATCTTTTTCATTTTTATTAACTGTTTTACTTGCTCTTCCGCCTTGAGCTAATTTATTTAACTTCGATATACGCTTTTCAAGATTATTTAACTGCTTATTAACAGTCCTGGTATTCAGTTTTATATTAACTTCGTAATTAGATGCCACTAATCTCAATAAAACATTACATTTAGTTTAGCGTACCTTACGGTATTGAGCTTTCTTTTGTGCATCTTGATAAGCTTTTTCTTCTCGCTCTCCTTTTAATCTGAAATATGCGTTCCAGCCGTACACTTCCTCTAATGTCATATTCTTTTTTAAATAATCCAATGTTATGCCTAAGTTTTCTGCAATAAAAAATTGTAAATATAAATAGTTGTCTTTATCAAGTTGTGCTTTTTACGGCATCAGGGCTGACCTCCTCGCCCAACTCTTGCATTTTTGTCATAAGTTCCAGTAAAACTGCCAGTGGTATTTCTCTTCTAAGACTAGGTTTATCTCCTTCGCTAAATAGTTTTTGTCCATTCTCATCTTCTGCCTTATTTATTATTACCTGTAAAGCAAAATCTAGACTACCTTCTTCCTGACCTTTATTTGTTGCTATTAAAGTAGCATTTATAGTATCTCTATCGGCAATAGTTAATGGTGTCCAATAAACAGTTAATACTACTTCTCCATTTCTATAAATAGAGTAACTACTTTTGGTATTTAAACTAAACGCTTGTTTTAGTTTGTCAATCGCTCTTTCTGTTGCCATGCAAAATAAATTAGTATATTTATCTACTATACTACTACTTTATTACTTAAAACCAACTTTTTTAAACGCTAATGCTATATCTTTGTTGATAAGACCACCTTTTGTATAGATATTGTACCAGTTCGGTCCTCCAGTAGCCGTTAAACTAAACTGTTGACCATGTTGGGCATAAGTTACCTCTTGACCACTAATACTAGGTCTTGTTTGCCCTGGTGCGTTAATTGCAAAACCAGCATATTTAGCTCTGTTACCAATAAATAAATCTTGATTTAATGTCACATTTGGAACTCTAGGATTTTTTATTTGCCTAGCTGTTGGATCTGGTATTAAATAATGTGGAAAGTCTGGTTTTCTTTTCTTAGTTGCCTGTACAGGACTTTTTGATACTATCCAGTTTTCTCCAAATGTTCCTGTCCACCACGGACCTTTTTCAATCAAAGAACGAGCCACTGTCTTTGCAACCTCTTTCCTTCCTTTAGTTATTGCCTTTCCTAAATCTTTAGTAAAATGTTTTTTAAAATCTTTAGGCATTGGCACTAAAGTCGCAACTTACAACTGATAAATAATGACTATCTTCTTCTACATTAATTGAAGTTGGTCCTTCGATTGCCGATACCCTCGGACTTACAGAAAATGTATCGGTATAAGTTGAAGCATTAACAGATATAAGACCAGTAATAACTGTTTCGGCTATAGCAGATGCCTCCGCACTTCCCTTATGTGGTGGTGTCATAATTCCACATCTTATTGATCCTGCATAGTAAGTGACTGCTTCTCCCTGTGATTGATTGGTAGATTGTGTAAAATCTAAGCTTACCATTACATATTTTTTGTTCTTACCTGGGATACTTAGTGGTGTATTATCAAAAATTACAGAAACAGTGGGATCTGCGTCTG
>VMHT01140667.1_pt1 | contig 12972 bp, 12 predicted proteins | sample 4693611 | NCBI WGS metagenome assembly VMHT01 (sample SAMN12280063, study PRJNA550983) | marine metagenome | isolation source: seawater sampled from same location over 5 years 0.02-0.2 micron viral filtrate | place: USA: collected off the coast of southern California halfway between the port... ... | reverse complement strand
TGACCCTAACGGACACACCCCCCGCCACTTCCATGGTTTCTCTCACCATCGACGGTTCCCAAGCCAACCTGACGCTTGCGCGCCCCGACAAATTCAACGCCATGAACGTCGAGATGATTCAGGAACTGATTGCGCTGCTCGAATGGACAGCGGAGCGCAGTGCGGGGCGTCAAAACAACCTTCACGACAACAACGGGACCCCCTACCTCCGGACGCTTGTCTTGCGCGGGGACGGTAAGCACTTTTGCGCAGGTGCCGACATCAACATGATGCGAGATGCAGGTGCGAACACGCCCGAGGAAAACCGTGCTGATTCCGAACGCCTCGATCGATTGTTCAACGGCCTTTGGTCCCACCCATGCTTCACCGTAGGTGCCGTTCAGGGGGTCGCCTTGGGCGGTGGGGCTGGACTGGTGTCCTGCTGCGATTACGTGGTGGCGACCGCCGATGTTCGCATTGCGCTGTCCGAAGGGAAACTGGGCATTCTTCCCGCCGTCATTGGCCCTTACGTGTACCGGCGCTTGGGTTCTGCAGCCTTCCGACGGTTGGCGATGCAAGCAAGTCGCGTGAAGAGCGAAGAAGCGTTGCGCATCGGGTTTATCGAAGCGGTGGTGCATCGCAAAGAAGAACTTGAAGGCGCAGTAAGCGACATCGTCGCCGAAGTCATGACGACAGGCCCTTCCGCCGTGATGCTTGCAAAGGAATTGACGCTCGGGTTTGACCGGTGGACCGGTTCAGACGAAGAACTGAGGAATTGGACACTTGATTTCACAAGCCGCATGCGAGGTTCAAACGAAGGCCAAGAAGGGTTGTCCTCCTTCCTTGAAAAACGACCACCAAACTGGAAACCCAACGACGATTGAGGAGGGATGAGCATCAAAGTCCTGGTGGCCAATCGAGGTGAAATTGCCTGCCGTATCTTGAGGGCATGCAAGGAAGCTGGGCTTCCAACGGTGGCCATCTGTGCGTCCAACGATGCCGGAAGCATGTTCACTGAAATGGCCGATGATGTTGTTGTCTTGAGCGGGGAGACCATTGGTGAAACCTACCTGGACCAGCAACAAATCATCGCAGCTGCACTGAGCACAGGCGCCACGGCTGTCCATCCAGGGTTTGGGTTCCTTTCCGAACGAGCCGAATTCGCAACCGCCGTACAGGCCGCTGGATTGACGTGGATCGGGCCTTCCGCAACGGCCATAGAAAAAATGGGCGACAAAATGACGGCGCGACAAACGATGCGGGCTGCTGGGGTCCCGGTCATCCCCGGCGAGGAGGTCGAAGAGGAAAACGAAGCCACGGCGATGACGGCTCTTCGCAAAGCATCGGAGCGTGTCGGCTACCCCCTGCTGCTCAAGGCGTCCAGCGGTGGAGGCGGCAAAGGCATGCGAGCGGTTCACGCTGCGGCCGATTTTGACCAGGCGGCGGCAGGTGCCCGCCGTGAGGCTGTGGCAGCGTTTGGAGACGGCCGCATTTACATCGAACGTTTGCTTTCGGGTTCAAAGCACGTTGAAATTCAAATCTTGGCTGACCAACACGGACGCACGATTCACCTGGGTGAGCGCGAGTGCAGCGTTCAACGACGCCATCAGAAGGTGTTTGAGGAGGCCCCCGGCCCCACCATGACCCATGATTTACGCGAGGCCATGGGGCAGGCGGCGGTCGCAGCTGCAGAGGCAGTGGACTACGTCGGCGCCGGAACCGTTGAGTTCCTCCTAGCTCCAACGGGTGAATTCTTCTTTCTTGAGATGAACACGCGAATCCAGGTTGAACACCCCGTCACGGAACTGGTGACGGGGGTCGACATCGTTCGAGAACAACTGCGTATTGCGGCGGGTGAGCCGATGTCGTGCGGTCCTCTGATGATGCGCGGCCACGCCATCGAAGTACGACTTTACGCCGAGGATGCCGCCAACGGGTTTCTCCCCTCAATCGGCCCACTGGCCGTGTTTCGACCCCCCGAAGGACCCGGTGTTCGGCTGGACACCGGCGTGCGGGAAGGCGACGACGTGACCCCCAACTACGACCCAATGCTCGCCAAACTCATCGTTTGGGCGCCTTCACGAACGGAAGCCCTCCAAAAAATGCGCCGAGCCCTTGATGAGTTTGTCGTTTTGGGCACCACGACCAACATTGAATTCCTTCGTGATCTCTGTGACGCACCACCCGTTGTTGACGGTTCAACCACCACCACCACCATCGACGATGTATGGCCCTACGGTTGGAATCCACCCTCGACACCCGCCCTCGAAGAGGCCGCCTTGCTGGCAGCAGCGAGCGCCGAGACGCTTGGCATGCACCGAACGCAAGCCCGAGGCGGCTCCGCCACCTCCGCCAACGGACCGATCAGCCCGTTCAGCACCCTCTCTCGGAGGTACCCCTGATGCAACACACCTTTGCATCCAGTGAGGGACCTGTTGAGGTCACCCTCTCCAAAAAAGGCGATTCATTTTTGTTGGAAGGGCACGAACTCGTTGAAGACGGCCGAGGACGATTGCGAATCACGCTTCAAAACGGACACGTCCACTTGGCCCATGTGGCCAAGGTGGGCGATGTGTGGTGGGTGCACATCAACGGCCGCACCTTCAGGTGGGAGCGAATCGAACCCGGTTCTTCCAGCGCACACGACGAGGGAGGGTTGGTGGCACCGATGCCCGGAAAGGTGCTGGAGGTGTTGGTGAGCGAGGGAGATGAGGTCGCTGCGGGGACCCCACTGATGGTGCTCGAAGCGATGAAAATGGAGCATCGCATCGTGGCCTCGACCGACGGCACCGTGGTTCGAGTTCACTACAACGCAGGAGACCAAGTCGAGCAGGGTGCTTCCTTGCTTGAGCTTGAGTGAGTCAACCTGTCCGACGTTCACCGTTGACGCGGGAAACGGATGCAGCACGGGGCCCCAAAACGGACGGTTATAAGCCCGTTCACTGTGCAAAAAACATGCGAAATCCTTTCATGGCTCTGACAGATTGGAGCGTGGAACGACCAAAGCAAGCCTTTCCGTTCGTCATGCTCGCCATGCTGCTGCTGGCAGCTGGAGGCATGCATCTTCAATTTGACAACAGCGAAGACGGGTTCTTTCCCGACAGTCCGAGCGTCGATCTCCTGAACGAAATCGAAAGCGAATACCGAGCCAACATCGACTTCATTCGAGTGCTGAACAACATCGAAACCAACGATTTGCTCGAAGCAGAAACGTGGGAACGATTGGCCATGATTGAAGCGGCGATGTTGAACAACACCGATTTCGAGCCCTACCAGTACCCGCTCTTCGGCACGCAAGCCAACAACGGCCCTGCGGGCCAGGCGATGCAGTGGATGGCCTTGCACGACGCAGATGCGGCTTCGGCGTGGCTCCCCCAACTCCATGCGGCCAGCGTTAAGGTGTTGACCGCTGACGACGAGAACATCTCGGCTGCGCTGGCGAACCTGTCAGAGGCAGCGGTGCACGTCCCGCAGGTGGAGCCCATCACGCCCGAGCGCCTGACGGCGTGGGACGCAGGCGAACCCGCACAGTGGTTGCCGAGGATGGACACGGGGGACAACCTCAGCGATGAACTGGGTCAACTGATGGGCCTCCTTTCAAGCATGACCGAAAACCGAACGCCTGCTCAAATCGGTGAAATCATGGCCGTTTCCGGACCCGTTCAAGCTCAGCTTGGCCCAATCGTGGGCCTTCAGGAGGTGGATTTCAGAGCCGCCATCCTATCGTGTCTTCCAACCGAGGATGCCGAGGACCCGTGGATTTCAGACGGCCCCGTCATGGTGACGTTGGTGGTGTCGAGCGAGCCCCTCGATTACGGCTACGACGTGCTGGGTTCGGTGCAGGCGGACCTGACCACCTGGGCAGAATCGATGGAGGCGGAGTTGGTTGAGACCACCAACGGCAGCGACCTGAGGACGTTTTCCTTCGCCCAATTCGCAGAAAATTCCACCGCCACCATCGGCAAAGAAATTGGGATCCTCACCAGCGCCGCCATGCTCCTCCTCGGGATCATTTTGTGGTTCAATTTCCGAAGCGTCCGTGAAACCGTGTTTGTTCTTGCACTGACGGTCGTTGCCATCGCTGCCACCTACGGTGTTTCCGGTTGGCTGCAATTTGCGGGGGTGGACATGACCTTCAACGCCGCCATGAATTCCATACCCGTGCTTTTGCTCGCCATTGGTGTGGACTACGGTCTTCACGTGGTGCTTCGTATACGTGAAGAATTGAAGGGAGAAGAAACTCGCGATCCGCAAGGTCGATTGACGCTTCGCGATTTTGACCACCAAGCTCGAATGCGTGCCATTCGACAGGGAACCGTGCTCACGTCCATTGCATTGATGATCGCAATCACCACCGACATCGTTGGTTTCCTTTCGTTCCGTCTCTCCTCTCTTGCGTTCTTGCAGGTGTTTGGAACCGTCATCGCCATCGGGTTGTTCCTGATCTACGTGCTCAGCATCTCCGCATTGCCCGCCCTTATGCTGATCGTTCCCACCAAAAAACTCCCTCTGGAAAAGGCTGGAAACATCAGTGTTGGCCCTCTGGCCACCAACTTGGGTAAACTGTCGACTCAGCCGTTCAAGGTCGGGTTCATCGCCATCGTGTTGCTTGTACCGATGGTGGCCGGATTCCAGCAGCTTGAGGTTGCGTTCGAACAACGCGACCAACTCGACGAATCCATCCCTGTTGTTCAGGACTTCTTGCTCATCAGCGACGACTTTGGCACGAGTCGATCACCGTTGTACGTGGTGATCGATGGCGATGTCATCAGTGAGGAAGGCCGAGTCGTTTGGGAAGACGCCATGTTGCGCATGTCGGCCAGGGACGACGTAAGCGGGGTGCCCACCGGCGTGTGGGACGTGTACGACCAAGCCAGGCTGCAAGACCCTGTGCTTGACGGGTTCATGCGCACAGCCGAAGCAGGCGAGGGGGATGGTTACGACGCTTTGAGGGCCTGGTCACTTGAAAACGAAACCGGAATTGAAGCGACGAAGAGTCTGCTTTCAAGGGACGGCGAGCAAACCCTGCTGTCTTTCCAAGCAGACACGCTGGGATGGAGCGCCACCGTCGACCTTGCAGAAAGCATCGAAACGGCCCTGGAGGAGCTGTCCACCGATGCGGGCGACGGGTTCACCCTGCGGCTTAGCGGTCGCGCCCTGATCAATGCCCAAACGACCTCCGACGTTGCTTCCGCTTCGGTGCAGTCCACGGGAATCGTGGCGGTGGTCATCCTGTTCATGTTGGTCGGCATCCATACGGTGCGAAACGGCAACAACCTCGTTGAAGGCGCGCAACGTGGCGTTGTTTCATGGATTCCCCTCATGATGGTGGTGGTTTGGGTCTACGGCATCATGGGTTACACGGGCTACAACATCAACGCTCAAACGGTCACCATTGGGGCGCTTTCGCTGGGGCTAGGGGTTGACTATGCGGTACATTTCACAACGCGACTCGAAGAGGAAGCCGAGGACAATCCGTTTGCCGCCCCGGAGGAGTGGGTGGCCAAATCGACGGCGACAACCGGCCGGGCAATGGCCGGTGCTGCCCTGACGACGGCGGGTGGATTTGCGGTCTTGAACCTCTCCGCCTTGCTGCCCCTGCGACTGTTTGGGCAGGCTTTTGTGGTGGCGATCACCTTGGCTCTGCTCTCAAGTTTACTCGTTCTACCTGCCCTCTACACGCCGTTTCTTAAGCGGACGGCCGCCCTTGCAAGGAGTGAGGCAGAATGAAGCGAAGCACCGTGTTTTGGTTTGCAAACATCGTTGGACCTCTGATTTTGGTCTCCTACTGGAGAGGCGTGGGCGCCTTTTCGGACCCGAGCGTGTATTGGGGAGATGTACCTGAAAGCATGCGCACCATCATCGTGCCCTGGATGTTCGTGGCTGCAGCGGGCTACATGCTGATGATGCATCGCTTCTTCCTGTCCTGGAGTGAAGAGGAGGTGGCTTCTCTTCATTGGCCGTGGCAAGAAGGTGACGGCCAGGGTGTGCGACGGTTGTTTGTGCTTTATGCGGCGTTCCTGCTTTGTTCGTTGGTTTGGATTGACCTCACGCGAATGTACATCCAAGGCCCGAGCGCCCTCGGAGCGGTCGTCATTGTGGCCGTTCTTTGGACGGCTGGTCTGGCATCGGTGGGCTTTGGTGTCCTCGCCTGGCCAGCACGAGAACGGCTACCGGGTGCCAAGTTGGTCGTGCTGGGAAGCGTGATGCTGTCCATTCAATGCACGTGGTGGGACGCCATCTACTGGGTAGCAAACTTTGGATTTTGAACAGGCGTTGAAATACGGACTGGGGAAGTGAGGAATCATGAACAGCGCCAAGCGATTCATGTCGTGCATGATTCTTCTCACGATGCTGGCCGGTTGCACGGCAGCACCTGCAGAGGACAACACCAGCTCCGGCTACGGGGAAGAAGCCACACTGTCTCCGATTCCCGAGCGCCTCTCCTTCACGGCCCCGACGTTCGACCGAGACGTTGACAACGGCTCCCAACACGACCTCCGCCACTCGTTCGACGGCCCCGTGCTCTTGCTTTGGGTCGCCGCCGGTTGCAGCGGGTGCCACGACTGGACGGCCATGCTGAACGAGGAGTTGGAAGCAGGAAACATCTCGAACACCACCAACATCGTGTCGGTTCATCGCTACCCCTCGTTTGAGTCCATCAACAACGTGCGAGAGCGCTACACCAACAACAACACCTCAACCTACACCCCTTGGCCGCTCCTGCTGCCCTCTGAATCCACCAACGTGATCGACGTTGAAACCGGGCGGATGACGGACGTCGGTCTCTACCGAGCGTTTCAGAACCCCGTGACGCCCACCCTGCAAATTCTCGACGAGGAGGGGCGGCTCGTGTGGACCTCCAAGACGTATTGGGCGAACGCCACCGTTTTGGAGGAAGCCTTGAACATCATGGAGACGGGAGGCCTGTGACATGGTCGCCTTTATCGACGTCTTGTTTTGGTTTTCCAGCATCTACATTTTTCCCTTCTGGTTGATGATGTGGTTCGCCCCTACCCACGAGCGAACGGCTGCGCTGATGCGAAACGAGTGGGTCTACCTCGCCCCGTTGGCCGCAGCGTACACCCTCGCTGTGCTTCCGAACCTCGTTGACATTCTGATGCTGCTGGGAAGCGACATGCCCAGCCCCGACATCGTGGTGGAGATGTTCTCCGAACGAGAGGTCATCCTCATCGGCTGGCTTCACTACCTGGCCTTCGACCTCTTTGTCGGCCGCTGGACGTGGAAGCGCTTGGTCGCAACGGGCAAACCGATCTACGTCTCGTTTCCTGTCCTCCTGCTTTCGATGTTCGTTGCACCGCTCGGTGCGTTGATCGGCATGATCGTCACCCGAGAGTACACGTCCGAACAGGAAACCAATCCCGCGGCTTGAGCGGACCCTGCATCAATCGGACGATGCGGGGAGCGACGAATGATGGAGTTGGATGCGCAGCTGGCCCTGCTCGTCCAGCACGTATCCAAAGGTGTACTCCACCTTGGCTTCGGTCCCATCGGGACCGGTAAAGAAGTAATTGCCCATGGCGAGTGCGTTGCTCTCATCGAGGATAACATCGCTGTTTTCAAACCGAACGTTGGTCCAACCTTTGATGGCGAACCCGGTGTCTTCAGGACAGGCGTTGTTCGAGGCAACGAAGTACGAAAGAGCCGATTCAAAGGTCGGTCGAAACTGTTCAACAGCGGCCATCGTCGGCTTGAACAGCACGGGCATGCGTCCGTAGGCGTAGAGCGATTCCACATGGTTTCGGGCCACGGCGACAAAATCCCCTCCCTCGGCATGCGAGGAAGCAATGGCGACGATTCCAGAACCCCATGCGTGCTGCGCTGCTTCCACTTGTTCCGTCGACACCATGCCCAGCCCTCTCTGGTGGAGGTTGAGTGAAGGCATTTGATTAGATTAATCGTTGAACGGGACGCATGAACCTCGGTGCGATGGGGTTCCCCGAGGACGGTCGGCGTCGAATGCCCCCTGAAGCAGGCGTGCCAACCCTCAAGACCGCGGCGAAGGTGTAGGGTTCATGTCGGAGTCGCTGGTTGATGAAGACATACGAAAAGCACGAACGCTCCCCTCCCGCTATTACACGGAGCAAACTGAATTCGAACGTGTGAAGGCCGTGTTCAACGGATGGCAATTCGCAGCGCATGCTTCGGAACTTGAGGAACACGCCATCCTCCCGCTGGACCACATTGAAGCCATCAACGGTGAGTCTCTTCTTTTGGTCAACGGTTCCGAGACGGGCTGTCTCTCCAACGTGTGCACGCACCGTGGAATGCGCTTAACTCTGGAACCCTGCAGCAAGAAAACACTGCAGTGTCGCTACCACGGTCGAACCTTCAACCTTGACGGAACGCTGCGGCACATGCCTGAATTTGAGCAAGCCATCGGGTTCCCAAGTGAATCCGATAACCTGCGCCGCTATCCGCTGAAGCGGTGGATGGGCATGCACTTCACCGCTGTTGAAGGCGAACCGAACGCTCCGTGGGAGATGCTTGAGGAACGGCTTGGTTGTCTGGACGCTGCATCGTTCACCTACGATCCAAGACGGAATCGTGATCACGTCGTTGAGGCCAACTGGTTGCTCTACGTGGACAACTACCTCGAAGGGTTTCACATTCCTTACGTCCACCCCGAACTGAACCAAGCCCTCGATCACGCCGGCTACACCACCGAGACCTTTGATGGCGGCGTGTTGCAAACTGGAAAGGCCGTTGAGGGCGACGTGGCGTTTGACTTACCGGCGGGCCATCCCGACGAGGGCCAGGACATCGCAGCCTACTACCTCTGGTTGTTTCCCAACATGATGTTCAACTTCTACCCGTGGGGGCTCTCGGTGAACGTGGTGATCCCGGTGTCGCCCACGCAGTGCAGGGTGCTCTACCGCGGCTACGTGAAGGACGCCACTTTGGCCGGGCAGGGAGCGGGTTCGGTCTTGGACACCGTCGAGGACCAGGACCAGTGGGTCATCGAAGAGGTCCAGAGAGGGATGGCCTCCAGTGCCTACGATCGAGGCCGATACTCCCCCACGCGTGAACAGGGCGTGCACCACTTTCATCGGATGCTGAGCAGACTCCACCCCTGACCGGCTGGCCAGCAAACCCACCAAGAACGCTCGAGACCAGCCTTACACTGAGATGGCCGTGGGCTTGAACATCACGACCTCCACGACGACCGTGATCTCCTCATCGCCATCGTTGAGGAACGGTGGTGATTGCGTGTTGAGGTCCAACACCAGCGAATACGTCCCGATGCCGTACCCCTCTTCCAACCAAGGCTGGAGCACTTGATACTCGTTGAGTCCGGTGGCGTTGACGGCCTGACCCGTGAACCCAGGATGGGTTCGCAGAAGCAACTCGATGTCCGATGCGTCGTTTGAGGAACCGGACAGGGTGTTGTTGTTGTCGGTCCACTGAGCTTCCATGTCCGTTTGAGGGACGTTTGCAGCAACCGAATCGGGCGGGTCCGCAGGCAGACCCGAGGTCTCCGTGTAGGAAACGACGGTTTGGATGGAGCCAACCCTAAACCCGTCAGGAACATCAGCAAGCGCAAGTTCAAAATCAAGCGTGCGTTGCTCGCCGTCCGTCATGACGAAGGTCTCCTCGAAGGTGAGGGACTGCAACTCAAACGAAACCTCCCAGTTGTTGTCCCCCTCCACAATGTTGCGAACCTCCTCGTTCAGTTTTGCTAAATCCAACGTGGTGTACACAAGCACAACCAACGAGAGAACCAACGCAACCGCCACGGTGATGTTGCTTCGCCGGTCGTCGAGAAGAGCGGTGAAGGCGGAGAGATCCAAATCCACTCCCGGCTCGTCCGTGCTCACAGACCCACCCCCATGTTGGCAAACAGCCAGCTAACGCTGATGATGTACGCGAGGAGCACCGACATCAGAACGGTGAACTTGCTGAGGGATTGTGGAAGAAGGGTGTCCCCTGTAACGGTCTCACCGTCCACGCTTTCTTGGACGAACCAGCCGGTGATCCTCTCTTCCCAACCGATAAAGAAGGCGACAGCGATGGCCAAAAGTGAGGCAGTGACCATTTGCGGTACGGGAATCAAGGACTGCACGAGTTCAATGAAACTGGACGAAACGATGAGGATAAGAAGCAAAATCATGATGCGCAAAAGATTTCTGTTCTCATCTGAGTTGGACTCCACCAACCGGTATTGAATCAGGACGTAAACAAAGAGCAGTGGGACGAACAGGTAGGCCAACACACCGGATGTTAATCCGCTCCAAATCGTGAAGGCCACCGGAAGGTCCTGACACTCCGTCTCGTAGCAACTGACCAAAACGTCGGAGAGGGCGACGTCGATGAAGTAGTTGATGAAGCCGATGACCACCACCACAAACACGACGATGGAAAGCAGAGAAGTTCCCTTTTTGAACGTCCTGTAGCCTTCTCCGAAAAGCAAGACCAAGATGGGCATCAAGCCCGCCACCCATATCGTGTTCACACCGAGCAGATAGAGAACGGACGCAGATTCAGAAAACTGGGAAAGTACGCCAGAAAACCATTCATTGTTGCCCATCATGACCGTGGAAAGCCACCAGATCATGGAGGGCGAATAGAAGGCAATCAGGAGCAACCCTGCGCCCTTTGAGGCGGAGCGAGCATCGTCGTTTTCTTCGAGCATTTCGGAAAGAAGCCCGCGAACGTAAATCATCGTCCAGATGACCGATGTGGCCAGAATCATCACGCTTTGAAAAACGGTGATCGAAAATCCACCGAAAATAACGATGATCGGCACCACGACGCAGTAGACACCAATGCTCCCGATCATCATTGAATTCCAATTTCTACCGGAACCCAAATCAAACGGAAGATGGAGCGCCAAGGCCAAGGTGAGGATGTTGATGGCCGACTGCAGGCCGAACAGCATGAACACCAAAGCGTCGTAGACCCCAACGCCTGTGGACTCGAACACGCCGAACTGAATGAGTGACCATCCGAAGGATTGGTCCGGATAGCCCAGTTCAATCACCGAAACAATGGTGTAGTACGCACCGATGAAGATGAACGTCCAACCGAACAGCAACGCCGTGAATCGCTTGTGTGGGTCGTGGTTGACGGCACGGTTTGCCAGCACGATGGTCAGGGTACCCAAGATAAGATCCGTTATCGCTGCGACCGGTGCGAGGGACTCGGTCGCCATAACCAACCCTCAACGTAGAAATATATCATTTCATTGACGAAAGAGAAGGACCTTTCACGGAAGTTGATGCATCGGGGGCTCACCCAAACAACCGCTTAAGTGTCAAAATGGAACATTTCGGGGCATGAGAAACGTCGGAGGGCGAGAGCGAGCGACCAGAGCTGTCTTTGGTTCGGTCGTGCTCGTCTTCGATTTTTTAGCCAACGTTCAACTCGAAGTGGTGTTCTTCATCGTGGGCATGTGGGGCGTTCTTACCTCCGCCTTTGGATACTGTCCGTTCAACGGCCTCCTGAACCGAAACACCTGCGTCATCGATCTGAAGACGACCCAATCCTGATGAAAGACTCAGCCCCACGGGCACGGCTCGAGGACTTCTTGACCGCCCATCAAGGGCTGAAGCACGTCGGGAACAACCACACGACCGTCCTCCAATTGGTTCTGCTCCATGATGGCGACAAGCGCACGAGAGGTTGCGACAGCCGTGGAATTCAGGGTGTGGACAATGGGTTGGTTGGGGTGGCCCGGCTGCCCGTAGCGAATGCCGAGTCGGTTGGCCTGATAGTCCGTGCAGTTTGAGCAGGATACGATTTCTTTGTACTGCCCGGCACCCGGAATCCATGCTTCAAGGTCGTATTTTTTCGCCGCCACCGTACCCATATCGCCGGTGCAGATGTTCACGACTTCGTAGTGAATGCCGAGGCTGTCCCACAGGTCCGTGCAGTTCTGCAAGAGTTCTTCGTGCAGGGACCAGGAGTCCTCGGGTTTGGAGATGATGATTTGTTCAATTTTTGTGAACTGGTGAACGCGCCAAATGCCAAGGTCGCTTTGACCGTGACTGCCCACTTCTCGGCGGAAGCACTGTGAAACACCCACCATGCGCATCGGCATCTGGTCTTCTGGAATGGTTTCGTCCATGTACATCGCCGTGAGGGGATGTTCGGAAGTAGCGATCATGTAGTACTTGTCGGGCTCTATTCCGTACATGACGGTCTCAAAATCGCCGAGGTCGGTCACGCCCTCGTAGGCTTCTTTGTTCATCATCACGGGGGGCTGGACAAAGGTGTACGACCGTTGGCGGAGGAAGTCGACAGCGTACTGCTGCAGAGCAAATTCCAATCGAGCAAGGTCTCCTTTGAGGAAGTAGAACCGACTGCCGGTGATTTTCGCAGCCCGCTTCAAATCGACCCACCGATTCATCTCAATGAGGTGATTGTGGGTTCGTGGTTCAAAATCAAACGCTGGCTTGATTCCGTGAACGGCGTGGACCGTGTTGCCTGAATCGTCGTCGCCCACCGGCACATCGTCGTGAAGGATGTTGGGGATGGACATTCTCAAGCGGTCTCGCGTTTTCATGGCTTCCTCGGTCTTTGTGTCCATCTCGCTGATCTGGGCCCCAAGGTCGGCCACTTGAGCCAGAATGGCCTGAGCGGCCTCCTCGTCGCCTGATTTTTTGGCTGCTCCGATGCCCCGTGCGGCTTCGTTTTTTGCTCGTCGAAGTTGATCGGTTTCATGCTGAAGGTTGCGCCAAACTTGGTCGAGTTCAATCACCTGATCGATGGCGTCGTGCGCCAGGCCACGCTTGGTGTGATCGGCACGAATCGCATCGGCGTGTTCCCGGAACATGTTCATGTCAAGCATTGAAATCACCACGTGATGTTGAACCTCAAAATCTCTCCTCCTAAGAAAAGGAAGCCACCGATGAGATAGCCCAGGATGGCCCCGCCGTTGAGCAACGGCAAACCCGCTTGGGCCTTGCCGCGAGCAACGTAGGTCATCAGGGCAAGATAACCCAGCAACGATCCGACAAGGGTGAACATGGC
>VMHT01150490.1_pt1 | contig 12973 bp, 25 predicted proteins | sample 4693611 | NCBI WGS metagenome assembly VMHT01 (sample SAMN12280063, study PRJNA550983) | marine metagenome | isolation source: seawater sampled from same location over 5 years 0.02-0.2 micron viral filtrate | place: USA: collected off the coast of southern California halfway between the port... ... | reverse complement strand
GAAGTAGAAGCACTTACATTGGAAGATGCAGAGTTGCGTGTATATGAGGAGGACTTAGAACCTCACGAAATTAATCCAGTGTGTTATGAACTCGAAGATGGCTATGTTATGGCTGATGACGAGGAGCTCACACCCGCAGAGTATAATGATCTGCGAAGAGAGAATGCAGATTGGTTATCTGGTAAAGATAAAGTAGGAATGCCGTAACCAGTTAAAAAATAATTCTTGACACTTTGGTCAATCTTCCGTATAATACTTGTATTGAAATTTGGGAATGAGCAGTTTGATAACGAACACAGCTCTTCCCAGACAACTGCCAACCCACCTAGTGGCAGTATAAAGCGTATGGCTAGGAGGGGGTCTGATAGTACCGAACTGATCGAGGTTTGTTTTAGGTAGGTATTTTGTTTTTCCTGTTTCCCCTAAAAAGCAAAACTGAGGTGCAGATGTGAAGAGGTCTGCGTAGTTAATAGCGAGGCGGTCTATTTTCTAACCTAATTACAAATAAAAAGTCCTTTCGCCCCTCTTGTAGGGGCATTTTTTTAACCCCTCCTTAAAAATTTCTTGACATTTCTCCTCAACTCCAGTATAATAGTGGTATATTTTTTAAAAGGAGTAGTCAAATGAAAACTTGTGTACTTGTAACTGGTGGCTTCGATCCACTACATTCAGGGCATATAAGGTATCTCAAAGATGCCAGCTATCTTGCTCCTACCCTAATTGTGGGTCTAAACTCTGACGAGTGGCTAACACGCAAGAAAGGTAAACCCTTCATGAACTATAGTGAGAGACTTGCTGTAGTATCCCATCTAACAATGGTAGACGAGGTAATTGACTTCAGAGATGGAGACGATACTGCCTGCACTGCCATAGCCGAACTACTTCCTCTATACGATAAGATTATCTTTGCTAATGGCGGAGATAGAAGTAGTGGTGTATCTACGCCTGAGTACCAATACTATCAAGACCACCCCCAAGTAGAGTTTCAATGGGGTGTTGGCGGAGTGGCAAAACTAAACTCCAGTAGTTGGTTGCTTGGGGAGTGGAAAGCATCTAAGGTTGCAAGACCTTGGGGATATTGGCGTGTGCTGGAAGATAAAGGCAATACAAAAGTTAAGGAACTTGTGATAAAGAAGGGGCAAGCTCTTAGTGATCAACGACATCAGTACAGAAACGAACATTGGTATGTATTAGATGGAGAAGTAACTCTTACAGTAGAAACAAACACAATGCGTAACTTAGTAGTATTGCAAAAGAACATGAGTTACATTATCCCCGCAGGGACTTGGCATTTAGCAGAAAACAAAACCGACCAACGTACTCACATTCTAGAAGTACAGTATGGAACTGAGTGTAACGAAGAAGATATAGAAAGGAGATAGTAATGGGTGATGTAATAGAGTTTCCAACAGAAAGTAGAAAAATAACTGAATTAACGGAAAAACTAGAAAAAGGTGTAACAGACCTAGAGTTTAAATATAATGAGCTAGACGCAATCCATGAAATACTAAACCAGCGAGAAGCAGAAGCTAACACTCTTGAGAAAGATTTTGATAAACTTATTAAAGAGTATGTAGATATAAAAGGTATTGATGATACTCCTGCTATATGGCTTACTTACTCTCGTAGTTGTATTGTAAAAGCAACAGGGGAAGGTGAGTACAAAATGATATGGATTGGCGATAAAGATGAATAACCTAGAAGAAATGTTGAAAGATCTGTGCCTACTATTATGGTGTGGATATGCTACAGTAATGAGTATAAAGGGTGCTTTTCAGGCGGAAGATGCCTATGAAGTATATGTTGCATTTTGGGTGTGGATGCTTATGATTGCTATACCCGTTGGAATACGAGGTAAATAATGAGAATTAAAGAAGATATACAAACTATGTGGGAGCGTGGCATTTCTGTCCATGTTATCGCTAAGAAGTACAGTTGTGAACCTATTGATATTATGAGAATATTGGGGATATGGGAATGAATTATACAGAAGAACAAACCGAATACTTGGTAGAACACTACAAATCCTGCCCTAGCATGGAAACAGTACAGTATCTAGCAGAAAAGTTTAATAAGACAACAAAGTCGATAATCGGCAAGCTCAGTAGAGAAGGAGTATATAAACGTGCAGTCTATAAAAGTAAGAGTGGCGAACTACCTATCACAAAAGTGGAACTGGTTAGTAACATTGCTGAAAACCTGGGAGTTGAGGTTGAGAGTTTGGTGGGTCTCGAAAAAAGCCCAAAGACTACTCTCAAAACGCTTGAAGTAGCTACGGGTGCTCAACTACCTCAGTACGACAATGTAACAGGAGTAAAGATATAATGGACGATTGGACTGAAGGAAAGTTCTGGAAATGGTTCTTTATCATGACAATCGTAGTATTTTTACTAGATAGTTGTGGATTGATGTAGCTGCGGGTGCTCAACAAACCACCAGCCCTGGTCTTGTACTGGGGCTTTTTATTGTCTAGGAAAAAGTATGGTGGCGTAAGGATAATCTAGGACAATTGTGGAAAAGGATTAAAAAATCGCGAATTGAGCGCAATTATGGCATAATGGTTGGTTGTAAAAATTAGATGTAAGTATAGTAATAATAGTTATAAGTCGTATGACCCAGTTGGGTGATAGTAAATTATCAGGGTCATAGATAATTGATCAGAAATCACTTATTATAGTGAATATTCAGTGGGGTTGTTGTTGGTTTGTAATAACAACGTAATAATATTATGGGTTTGGAGATGCAATCTCCTTTAATTCCGATTGCACTCCAATCGCATAAATATCACTATATTACATCACCAACAGTTAGTTGTGAAGAATTGTAATTGATCTTAGTGTCTATCAATTTAAGATATATTTTATCACACTTTTTAAAATTTGTAAAGGTATAATTTTTGGGTAGGTATGTAATCTCTGCTTCAACGAAAAAGTAGAAGTATGAAGCAGAGATACAAAAATTATTTTTCCGAGCTATTGTTTTCTCTATATTCTTTTACGAAGTAGTCGTATGTTTCTTTTATACCCTGCTCCAAGCTATAACCAGATTTCCAACCAAAGTTCTCTAGCTTTGTAATATCAGATTTCTTTCTCAACACACCCACAGGTTTGCTAGTATCATAAACAAACTCACCTTCATAGCCGATTACCTTTGCAGCAATCTTGTAAAGATCTCGTATGGTACAATCCTCTTCTAGTCCTAGATTGATATACTGAGGCATATTATCCATATTTTCTAGTGCATAGAATGTAAAATCAGCAACATCTTGTGCGTACATAAACTCTCTGTATGCAATACCTGTACCCCAAATCTCTACGGGGTCGTTGTTCACTTTCGCAAGATGTATCTTTCTTATCGCGGCTGGTAGCATATGTGAAAGATCGGGGTGGAATTTATCATACTTTCCATAAAGGTTGCAAGGGATTACAGTTTTGTAGTTATAACCAATAAACTCACAATACTTAGCGATGGCAGACTTGGCTATCGCATAACCTTCATTGCTTGGGTGAAGTTCTCCATTCAGTATCATCTCCTCTGGTATGGGAGATACAGCATCCGCAGGGTACATACAAGATGTAGCAAAGTTAAGAACATTTTTTATTCCAAACTGTTGAGCAACAGACAGAAGATTAAAGCCCATAATCATATTATCGTGCATGAACGAAGCGAGGTTCGCCATATTAGTGTGTATTCCACCTACAACACCTGCAGCATGAATAACGTAATCAAACTCATTATTCTCGAAAAACTCTACAATAGCGTTTCTATCAAGTAGATCCATCTCTTCATGGCTTGGTGTAAGTAGGTTATAATTTTTATTCTTTTCGTTGTATTCTCGAATGTTACTGCCTACAAGACCAGTACCACCCGTAAGTAGTATATTCATTACATATTCTCCATATCTTCTTGTACCATTTCTGCACACAGTTGTTGCACAGTTCTTTTAGGTTTCCAACCTAAAACTCTTCTAGCTTTACCAGAATCACCAAGCAAACTATCTACCTCCGCAGGTCTATAGTAGGCTGCATCTACTCTGCAGATAACTTCTCCAATCTCTACAGCTTCACAAGTAGTTCCTTCTGCAACTATTGCTACTTCGCCCTCTTCTTCACCTTCAAACTCAAGCTGAATACCCACACTTTCAGCAGCCCATATTAGAAATTGTCTTACAGAATGCTGTTCCCCTGTAGCAATTACATAGTCGCTAGGCTCTCGATGTTGAAGCATCATCCACATGAGTTCAACATAATCTTCAGCGTGTCCCCAGTCTCGAAGAGCGTCAAGATTTCCAAGAGTTAGGTTAGGTTTTTGCCCATTTGCAAGAGCAGCTATTGCTCTTGTTATCTTCCGAGTTACAAATGTTTCTCCTCTGCGAGGGCTTTCGTGGTTGAACAATATACCACTACACGCAAAGATGCCATAAGACTCTCTATAGTTTACAGTAGTCCAGTGAGCAAAAAGTTTAGCACAACCATAGGGAGAGCGAGGGTAGAAAGGAGTAAACTCATTTTGAGGAACTTCCCGAACCTTACCATACATCTCAGAAGAAGATGCTTGGTAAAACTTACAGTCAAGGTCTAGTATACGAATCGCTTCAAGCAGTCGCAAAGTTCCTAGCCCGTCTATATCTGCGGTATATTCAGGATTTTCAAAAGAAACCTGAACGTGGCTCTGGGCAGCAAGGTTATACACTTCGTCTGGTTGTATGTCTTTAAGAATGTTTACTAGACTAAGAGCATCTGATAGATCTCCGTATACCATAGTAAAAAAGGGATTATCATAAAAATGATCCACTCTTTCCGTATTGATAATTGACGTTCTTCGCTTTATTCCATATACACGATAGTCGCCTTTTTCTAAAAGGTATTCCGCCAAGTAAGATCCATCTTGACCTGTTACCCCAGTAATTAGTGCTTTTTTCATTAAATTTCCTTTATTTGTTACAAAGTTTCATATCCCAGTCTTTTACATAAGTATACCAAACATCTCGCTTTTCTATATCAGAAAAACTACCAAACTGCCAAGCAGTGTGAGGATATATTACATAAGCATTTACATCGTTCTCGTGCAATGCTGCAAACAATACATCAACAGGCTCGTTGCCTTCTAGAAGTTTTTGCAGTAATAAATCATAGCAGGTATGTCTTATAATTATAGCATGAGCACAAAGAGTTTTTCCACACTTGTACACATTATTTTTTACATGAACAGGCTCAGAGTTTATATGATTACCGCCAAAATAAATCATATCCCAATCTAGAGGAACATCTTTAAGGTCTAGGGAAAAGTCTTCAGAAAACTCGACATCATCTTCTAATACTAAAAACTTATCCAAGTGTTCGTGCTGTGCCAGCTTTATACAAAACCAGTGTGAATACTTACAAGCGTTAACACTGCCAATCTGGTTATCCCTTCCATCGACAGCGTTTATCCAGGTAGGTTTAAGCCCAACTCTAGAACAGTTAGCAAGTACTTTTTCTCTCCTGTCTCTTCTATTAGGTAAGGAGATACAAAACGTTTTTATCATACAGGGTCTCGTTCTGCCACATGAGTCATTTCTTTAATGGTTTTCAATGACCAGTCGCCCATGTGCGTCCACTTCATGAGTCGTAGTATTTCTTCATCTGTCAGAGTTTCATTGTCTACCAAATCTTCGCAACCAAACTCATCATCAAACTGATCTACTTCGCCCATAAACACTGCTTCCACAGCATCTTGTTCATTCTGATCATCTTCAATCGCTACGAGGTATCTCGCATAGACTGTAGCTTCTGTAGTAACGAGTTGGTATTTCATTACATACGTTCCTTGAGTGTGTCAATGGCTGTAGTAAGCTCGTTAAGATCATTAAAGACAAAGCTAACGTCATTAGCCCAGTTGTCGTCATTACCAATCTCTTTTCCACTAAATTTAAGTACGAAGCCATTGTCAGCGACAGTAACTTCAAATGTATTATCAACTTCTTCATAATTATCAAACATTAAATTGCTCCATCAAGTATATCTTTTAGGTTAGGGTGAAAGTAGTTTGGGCCTTTTAGCACTTTGCCATCTTCTCTGTAGAGAGGCTTGCCATCTTCACCCAACTTACTCATGTTGCTACGATGCACTTCATGGTAACACTCGTCTAGATCAATGCCGAAAGCATGACCAGCTCCATATACTACATAGAGAATATCAGTCAGTGCGTCTGCTATCTCTACAATGTCCATTCCTTCAATACCTACGTTGAGTTCCTCAACTTCTTCTCGTATCAGTTCTAGTCGTAGCTTGGCTAGTTCTGGAGAAGGGCAGGTAGGTTCAACAAGTACCTCTTGTCCAAAGGCGTTCATAAAGTCGCCTGCTAGTTCAAAGTTCGTACTTTCAAATAAATCATCTATTTCTACTGCTAACATTCCTGTTTCCTTATCTCGAAAGAAGGGTGGCTCTGGATCTTCGATCACAGGGTCATTCCCCTCATCATAATTACTCATTACATCAGCAGCATCGTCTACTGCTGTCTTGTTAAATATTTTATCCCAGTTTGAGGCGAATTCTTCTCCGTCTACACTCTTGGGTCTTGCTTTACTGCCTTTTCCACTCATTTTAGTATGTCCGAATATATTTTCAATTTGTTTCGTTTAATTGGAATGCGATTGTCAATCTGTTCTTGTGTTATCCAACCGAACTCCACCATTAGATCTATCATAGCAAGTACATCACCTGCTTCTTTTGCAACTTCATCTACTTTTTCCTGATCAAAACCAAATCTTAATACCTTACTACAGGCTTGGGTCAGCTCTCCGCACTCTTCCATTGTGATGGTAAGTAGTTGTTGTCTCCATGTTAATTTATTTGTTAATCTCATATTAAATTTTTCCTTATATAAAGTGCATCGCCCCATATTCCTCCGCCCCATGTAGTCTCCATACGCTCCATATTGTATGCAGCTAGAAACTCGTCTATCTCTTCTACATAAGCATTATTCTCATAAACTTCGTCTCTGTTGACCTCGCAATAGAGATACTCTATGTTTTCAAGAGTTTTTCTAGCCCCTTTCAAAACCTCTAGTTCATAACCTTGAACATCCATCGCGATAAAATTATATCCTCGACAATCGTAGTCATCTAGTCGATTAACGTCTACAGCTTCTGTAGTAGGGAAGGATACATCTGGATGGTTGTTAAGATGTTCTTTAGGTTTAAGTATGCTACTGCTTTCCATGTCATTACTACTAACATACATTGTATCTTTTTTAATTTCTGAACCAAGCGCAGTCTTGTGCATTATTATGTTAGCATCAAAGTCTTTTATCTTTTCTGCTAATGTATTGAAATTATCTTCTAAAGGTTCAAACATAACCATGTGTTTAACGCCACAGTCAATATATGTAGGTATCTCTTCACCATAGTGAGCACCTATGTGAATAATGCCATCAAGTTTCATATTGTACTTGGTTTTTAAATTCCAGAAGCTATGCAGCATCGTCAAAACCTTCAGAAAGTATCTGAATCTGACCTACGGCACATAGAATTAGCCCTGTTACTAGGAAGTATGTTGCGGGGTCTAAAAGTGTCCATATAGATATGTTACAGACACCTAGACCAAGTGTGATTGCTCCTGAATTGCGGAGTAGAATGTTTTTAAGTCGTTGCATATAAAATATCCTTTATTATTCAATTTATACGGATATTATACGCAAGATAACCTGAAATGTCAAGAATTATTGTATGATAGCTGGTCTTTCTAGCCAGTTATCGTGCAAATTATACCACTCTTCGGCACGTGCTTTGGTAGTAAAGTGCGGACTGACTACCTTTCCTTTGTGGTTGATCCACCACCACTGCCCTTCTTGTTCAATTAGTTGCATGGAATTTAGCCCTCCAGTCCTTAGCTTCTGCTTCAGTATCAAAATAAGGACTTTGTTGCAGCCCTAACCAGTTTCTCCAGTACCACTGCCCATCTCTTTTTACTAGGCTCATGCTACCTCTTTAATAAATAGCTCCACATTTTGAGTGTCTGCTCCATGCTCATAGAGCCATTCATCTTTTTGTTCGTCTGTCATGTGAACCCAGTTTTTCGGCAAAGGTTCATAGCCGTTTATTGTGTCAACTACAAGTTGTCTCAATTTAACCACCCCAAGTTGTGTGCGTTGCCTATGATAATCATAAAGCAAGTGAAAATATGAACAAACCACCAGAAAGTTCTAATTCCAGCGACTACGTTCGCTTGTTTATCGGTCTCTCCTACTTTCTCGCCAAGAGACTTTGCCCAGATCCTCCACCATTTCTTAAGCACGCTTTTCACCGTACCAGTATAAGTATGTATTTTGGTGTTCTCGATCTTCAAAAATTACTGTTGATTCATATACATTTGTATGTTCTTGAACATGCCACTGATGCTTTGGTATGTGATCTTTTAGCCAAGTGCGTGTTGCACGAGTATAATCACTATGAATCTTTGTCTCGAAAGGCTGTTTGCCCATCCAGCGTCTTTTATAGTCTACAATTTCTTGTGGTGTCATCTTTTTTCTAACTCCCAATGCTGTAGAAAGCCTACCCAATCATCTTCGGGGTCTGGGAGAAGTCCTGAAACGAGAATAAAATCCTCGCAGACTTCTTCTACCAAACCTTCTTTATCCCAAAGAGGAGCATATACTTTATCGCCTATCTCAAAGTTCTCGTAAAACTCCTTCCAGTATTTTTTCAAGTATTGTTTTCGATCTTCTTGATCCCTTAGTTGCTCAGCAAGGGCTTCTGACCTTCGTCCAAATACCATGGTATCTCCGTTCTACAGTCTGTACACAGCTTTACTTGTAAGCTGGTTAATAAAATTAGGTGTGTATTGCCACAGTTCGGGCATTCTTTAGTCGTTTCTTTTTCGCTCATCTCTACGCTTCTCCCACTGCTTTTGCTCATATCTAGTTTGTTCAAAAAGGCAGTAAGCTCCTGAAGCCATAATCATTAGTAGTGCAGTGCTCATAATAAAATCTAGTACTCCCATCAGTTATTCTCCCAAGTTAATGATGTTTAAAAAACATTATTTGATTTATTCTCCAGTCCTTTAGGTATTTGGAGTGGTCTTCAATATATCCACCATGAAACCTTTCGGCAGGAAAAAGAACCAGTCTATTAGGTTTAGCAGGTATTATATATTTTTCGAGTAAAGTAGTATCATAAAAAATATCGTCGTGTTCATGGTTTTCAAAGTCGGGTAGTAGTCCAGGATAAACTGCCGTTCCTCCTGAGCAGATTTTATCTAAGTATACTATACCGGCTATTGGGTTATCGCTGTGGGGGTGCATTTGCAGCCCGTTATGTTTTGGTAGTTTTATATGTTTAAAGTAATTAAACTCAAGATCTAAACTACTTATCTTCATTGATAGTCCATAAACTTGGTATATTATATTCAAAAGTTCTAATATACCTTTTTCATACTTTTCCCCATAATGGTAATTGTTTATAATAGGTCTACAATCATAGTAGTGTGTAAAATTTTTACTTATCTTTGACCTTTTCCAGTTAGGTACTGGCATATTCAGTAAAAGGCTATGTATTTCTTCGTAGTTTTTATAGTAGTTGTCTACTATTACATAGTCTCCCCGCCTCTCAGGGATCAAGTTATCTGATACTTCAAATAACTCTTCTGTTAAAAAAGCGTTTATCATTATTTAATCCCAAAATAGGTCTGTCAATATATCTTCATAAGCATAGGCTTCAACCTCCCACGGGGTCTTTGCGTACTCTAGTCCTGTGCAGTCAGTAGTTTCATTACCATGACGCCACACATGATCTACCAAGTTAATCTGCCCTCTGGCAAACTGCTTGGCGTGTACTATTTCGTGGGCTAATGTTCTTGCAATCTCTACGGGTGTGTAGAGAGCTTCTTCACCGCATTCATACACATGGTGTGTAGCGATGTCAATGACTGACTCTTCTTCGTCGCCTAAGCAGAACCCTGCATGGCTACGATCATCGTCAATAAATTTTCTAAAATTTACATGAATATCGTAATTTCCGTTGAAGCTGGCAAACAAGGCGTTTACACAGTCATCAATGTAATCTTTGTATTTGGTGGAAATGTTTTTGCCTGTGCTGATTTTTATCATATATTTTTCTCCGATTTATGGGAATATTATACGCTTATCCAACCACTTTGTCAAGTACTATTTCCTTTCTTTGCGAAACTTTTCCTGTCTTTTACGCTCACGCATGATTGCAGACTGCTTTTTTCTTTTGCGCTTTTGACTTGGTTTCTCGAAAAATTCTTTCTCCCTGTAATCAAATAGCTTATTGCTGTCTGTAATTTTGCGTTTAAATTTTCGTAATGCTTGATCTACATTACCATTTTTTACAAATATCGTCATTAATCCACATTCTCCGTATACCACCAGAGAAAGAGAAGCATAAGTGTGATTGTTATAATATCATTTGTACTCATATTGGTATTTTTTCCCATTCTTTCATGTAAATATCGTGGTAATCATAAGGACCAGGATCTCCAAACCACTCCTCTGGAGCTATTACCCTTTGTTTCTCTACTCCTAAGTATGCTCCCCACCATGCAAAAGAACTATTGCTTAAAACAAGCCTTTTACACTGAGATAGTAAGTATAAGTCCTCCAAGTCAGAGGACATAGAAGAGATAGGATAATTAAAATGCTCACGAACCCACTCAGGATCGTCCGTACAAATAATTACATTACCTTCCCCCATAGAATCAATGGCTCTATGGAAGTATTCATGTGTTAGTATATTATGTTCGGAGTAGTTGACATAGTCTCCTCTCCTTATATGCACCCCTATAGTATTGTCGTCTATTATTCTGCTTAGATCTACTTCAGGAAACATAAATAAATTTTTTACATCTTCTCTATACTTGTCGAAGTAGAGAGGAGACTGAAGATATCCCTCCAATCTCATGTTTTGTTCTTCTAGTTTTTCTTGAGAATACTTTATTGGGGTATAAGCAAATGTTGGTTCTTCCCAACAGTATTCAGAATCAATATTTGTTGTTGGAATCCTGGAATAAAATGTTCTATAATGGTGTGGAGCAGTAATACTATAAGTAGCATATATATCATAATTTATAGCATAGTTAGCCCCAATGTCTCTAGCAAATCCATAGCTAGAGGCTACTTGAAACATTTGATTGCCTAGACCGCCTTTTAACTCATTAACGATTGTAGGAGTTATACTCATTTTTTAAATCTATAACCTCTTTTACGAAGATAGTTTACTTGATTTCTAATTGACTGCTCAGACCTATCAGGCAGTAGATACATCATATCCTCTATATTCAGCAAGAAGTAGTTTTCTGCTAAAACCCTGCGCTCGTCTAGTGTCCAAGGTTTTTTCTTATACTTTTTTATCTTATCCACCTATGCCAACCTGTAAGGATATATTTAGTTTCTTTTAGAGGAGGGTTTCCTCTATGAGTGTGAGTAAATCCAGTAGGCCAAATAACCAGTGTGCCTGTAGTAGGGGTAATTCGTTTACGCTGGTATAAGAACTCTGTTTCACCCCCGTCTTCAATATCGTTTAAGTACAGTATCCAAGTTAAACACCTGCCCGAACTTGCCAAATCCATAGCCTCGTAATGCCAAACATGAAAACCTCCTGAAGGGTGGGTTTCCTGTAGCATAGCATCTTCTACCATCATTCTTGTTCTTTCGGTAGGATATGGAAGGGCTTCTGCATATTTTTTCATATATTCTACACAGTGGTTATTTATAGCTTCAAACACAAACTTTCGTTTATTTGATTCAAAGAGACTTGCAGCTAAAGAAGAGGAAGGATACGCAGTTCTGGTATCCGATACATTGCCTTCTGTAAAACTGCCTGTCCATGTTATGTTATTATTTCTAAATATTTGATAGTCGTTAATGAGTTCTACACAAAGATCTGGAGATATAACATTTTCATAGATACTAATAAAGTCATCAAGTTCTGTTGTTTGTTCCATATTTTTACCTATAATTTAATGTTTAGGACAGTATTATATGACAATTAAGGTGTCTTGTCAAGAATTATTTTTCAGCATCCAAAAATAGTTGTTGACAGTCAAGTTAATATAATGTATAATCCCTGCTTAGAGACTAGAAAAATATTCGGAAAATGAAATATAGTTCTTGACTGTATCCTTAATCTTGCGTATAATAGTCATTCTAAAATGGAAATACCAATCCAAGAACGGAGAAATAAATGGTTATGGAAATTGCAATCTTTATTTTCTGTCTTATCGGATGTGGCATGACAAGTTACAACTTAGGTAGGCAGGAAGGTATTGAAACAACGATCGAACACTTAGTCGATCAAGGAATGCTAGAGGTAGAGAGTGAGCAAGAATAAGTTAGAGATTATTGAAACAACTTGTGAGCTCGTCGCGGAAACCTTGTACATAGTACGAGATGCGAACAGAGTTTACATGAAAACAATGAACAAGAATGTTGCAGAAACAGCATTCGATAAGTTAAAAACCGAATATCAGAGGACACAAAATGCCAGTTAAGTTTAAAGAATCAGAAGGTTTATACCGAAACCGCAAAAGAATCGGTAACAAACACTACTATATGCGCTCCACTCCTACAGCAGAGATCTTGGAGGCATACGAGAGAGATAGTACAGTACCTAAGCTAAAAGACAAGTACAAAAAAGAACTTGTAAAGCGTGGAGTACTTAGTTATTAGTCTAGCACACTTATAAGGGCTCGCATTGGTTCATGCGTTAAAAGAATCGTAAAAGAAACCAGATCCCTTCGGGGTTAACGGAGAAAAATACGATGAACTATACTATGACATATAGAGGTGTAAAATACGTTAAAACAGTGAAAGCTGAGAGTGGCGTAAAGAAAGCCTCTAAATAACATATCAGCGCATGGGAAACTGTGCGCTGTTTTAACCCGTCTACCGAAAGGAGACACAGAGCGTTCCGCAAGGGCGCATGGAGATAAAAAATGACTACTACACAGTTATCAATGGCAGACCTGCCGAAATT
>VMHT01102420.1_pt1 | contig 12974 bp, 7 predicted proteins | sample 4693611 | NCBI WGS metagenome assembly VMHT01 (sample SAMN12280063, study PRJNA550983) | marine metagenome | isolation source: seawater sampled from same location over 5 years 0.02-0.2 micron viral filtrate | place: USA: collected off the coast of southern California halfway between the port... ... | reverse complement strand
TAAAAGATATATTAACTATTGAACTTGAAGGAACAGTAAAACACAACAATGCACTATCAGAATTGTATGGCGATGATGGTATTGTTTATAACCAAGCTGGTTTAGGAACGCAAACCAGAACACCTGTAAAAAGTATATTTCAAAAAATGGTTGAGGATGGAATACTCACACAGGTAAAATCTGATGAGTTATTAAAAAGCACAAAAGAAGATGTTGCTCAATTATATATAACAAGAGAATTAATTGAACTTGAAGATGGAAAAGATACAACGGGTTTTAGAAAGCTAGAAGATATTGTTGATAAAAATACAGATTTAGAAACACCAACAAAAGCTAGGTTGTTAGAAATAATAGATAATAGAAGAGACACATTTGTAAGACAATTAAATACTAAAGAAGAAAGAAAAAATCGCAATGCAGAAAAGCTTATAAAGGATAATCAAAACAAAAAATTTTCAAGTTTATATTCAGATATATATCAATGGAAAATGTCTAATGAGTGGGAAAATGGTGAAATTACATTTTCAGATTTAAATTTAGCACAAGGTAAAAGAGAATTAAGTCCTAACCAATTTGAAACTTTAGTAACATTATTATCAGCCAATGATGTAGCTGTATCAGACACTAATTATAAAGCATCTCTTTATGGTAGAATAGCAACCGCTGAAACTATTGGTGAACTAGATGCTATTATTCAAGAAGCAGGAAATGAAATTGGTATTAAAAAAAGAGAAGGCCAAGATAAAAAAACAATAGGTAAATTAAAATTTGATGATTTTAATAGTATTAGAAAAGCAGCAGAGGATCGTAAAGAAAATACTTATGAAGGTGAAGATGCAAAATTTCATAATGATGATTTTATAAGACAATTAGAAACTCTTATAGATCTTAATAGAGACGATGAGTACGCTACAATTTATTCACAAGCTATACAGGAGTTTTATGCTTTACAAAGAATAACCATTAAAGATGGTGCAAAGGCTAATGAATTAAAGTATTCACCAGAAGAAGCTAAAAACAAAGTTATTAAACAAGTCAATAGTACAATAATTGGTTTTGATAGACCTCCTTTACTTCCTAGTATACTTCCATCAGCATGGAAGAATAGAGGTGTAGAAGATTTATTTAGCAAAAGCGTTATACCTGAAGGAAAAAAAGAAGCAGTATCACAAGATACAACTGAATTTATAAATGATAAAAGTGTTATAGAATTATTAGATGCAAACTCTCCTTTATATGAGGGATATGAATTACAAGAAATTGAAACTAATATTAAAAGAATTAGACAAGCAATAGAATATGCAAAAAGGCAAATAAAAAAGGAAGATTAATAAATAATGAGTGATGAATATAATAATTTATTTAGTCCTGATAGCGACTTTTATAAAAGCAGAGAAGCTGCACATAATTATACAAATCTAGCACCTATACTAGAAGAAAAAGGTATGGACACTTCTTTTGCAGTAGATCCTAATTTTATACCAGAACCTATAGATGCTACCGATGAAGTTACAGATGAGGTATTAGTTAACGAAAAAAACTTTCAAACAGTTGGTCGCATTATGTATGCAATGGATAAAGAGAAAAGAGATAGAGCAAGAGAATCTCAAAAAACTTTAGCTAATATACAAGGCTTTAGCGAGCCTATAGCAAAACCTGCAAGTATACCAATAAGTGATGTAGATTTTGGAAGATATGCTTTAGAGCAAATAGGTTTTTTTAACTATAATATGGCACAGATGGGATATGATACAGTAACTATGCAAAAAGCAGAACCTTATCAAAGGTTGGCATTTTATTATGGTATGAATGCTTATGATCGTTTAAAAAACTTTACCAAAGCTGGTACAGCTAGATTTTTTAAAGGGGTTTTAAGTGATCCATCTACTTATTTTGGGTTAGGTGCTTTAGGTTTAGTAACAAGACAATTAGCAAAAAAAGTTGGTGGTAAGAATGTATTACTTAATCTTATAAAAAACGCAGGTATTGCTGGTGCAGTTGGTGGAGTAGAAGGTGCTGCATACGGAGCTATGGATAATTACTTTCGACAGGAAATAGGATTAGAAGCTGGTGGGCGAAAAGAGTTTGATTTTAATGAATTATTAAAAACTGCTGGTTATAGTGCTGCCGCTGGTACTGTGTTAGGTGGTTCTATTCCTGTATTAGGTTCAGCAGTAAGACAAGCAGTAGATGTAGCAAAACGAGTTGAGATAGATGATAGTGGTATGGTAGGTAGTGGGTTACCTCCAATAAAAATAATATCAAAAGAAGAAGCTCATATTAAAAAAATAGTTAAAGATAAAACAAAAGTAAAAGAAGTTATAGATGCGGTTAATAGAATTAAAAGTAATTATAATGAAGCTGATGGATGGGCAAAGCTAGAATTAAATACAAAAGATAGTAGTATTAAAATTTTAAATAAAGATGAAGTAAAAAAACCTTTTAATCAAATACCATATAATTTTCACACACCACCAGAAGGAGTTAGTAAAGAACAACATCTTACAAATATTACTAACGAGATAGTAAAAGATATAAAAGAATTAAAAGCACAAGCTGATGCTGGTGATGTAAATGCTCAAAGTATTTTAAAAAATTCTAATTGGTACGAAACTATGCGAAAAAGATTAAGAAAAGAATATGGAGGGCTTGGTGATTTATTTGTTGATGTTTTAGGTGCAACTTCTGCACAAACAACTGTGCAACAAAATTATAAAAATACTATAGATATTTTAAGTAGATATTCTAGAGGAGATTTTGATACAGAAATAAATGCTTATGCTAAAAGAAAGAAAGAAGGAAAGAGTTTTTCAGCTAAAGATATTTATGTAAATAAGAAACCTGTCTTTCCAATGATTACAAATGCAGCAGGTAAATTGTATAATGCAAATAGTCCAGCAGCAGTAGCAGCTATATTAGATTTATTTAGAGAAGTTAAAAGAGGTAAAAAACCAAAAACAATAAATTTTATGAGCAATCTATTAGGACTTAGTAATCAAGCAACTATAGATGTATGGGCAGCTAGATATTTAAGAAAAAAAGCAGGGCTTTCTAGAATACCTCCTGTAGCAGAGCAAGGTGTTGCAGGAGAAATGCTTAAAGATACTGAATTAGGAAATTTAAAAACAGGAAGTTCATTTGGTTTTGGACAACAAGTTATAGAAAATGCAGCTAACATATTAAAGAAAGAAGGAATAGACATAGGCACAGATTTAAAACCTGATGCGTTACAAGCTGTATTGTGGTTTTTAGAAAAAGATGAGTGGACACAAAATGGATGGACATCTAAATTAGGTGAAGGTGGTAGTTTAGATTTAGAAGCAAGTTTTGGAGGATCTTCTAATCCCAAAAGAGTAGAAGAATTAAGATCTATAATAAATAAAATAGATACACCAGAAAATGTAAAGTTACAAGCACAAGAAGAACTTGATAGCTTACAAGCACCAGTAGACAGATTTATGTTAGGAGTATCAGCACAAAGACCAGATAAAATACCTAGTAATGTAGAGCAAGCAGAAATGGCAGCATCTTTTGATGAGGTACTTAGAAATGACGAAACAGTTATTACTTATCAAGCCAATAACAGTAGAGGAAAGTTTATGGGTGATCCAGAGAGGTCTTTAAATGTAGAATTTGTAGTTCGCTCAAACTTTAATCCAAAAGACATAACAAAAAGATTAATAGAAATAGGTAAAGAAAAAAACCAAGATTCTGTATTTATATCTAAAGTTGTGCCAGTAAATAAGACAACAGGTAAAGAAAGACCGGGTGGTGAAATATATTTTGTTACTAGACAAGATGAAACATTTTTAGATCAAGTAGAAGCTATCTTAAAAGCAAAAAATATAGATGGATTTACAGCTATAACAGATAATAGATCTAAAGATAGAGTTAATGTTCAAGTGCAAACTGGAGAAAAAATAGCTGGAATTACAGGGGTGCGTTTTCAATACATACCAGAATTTGATGATACTTTTGATGCTAATAATGCAGCAGCTAAGTTTGATGAAATGAGAGAATTATATTTTGATGTATTAGTAGAGATACAAAAATTAACTGGAGTTTCACAAGCTGATGTGGTAGATTATGATACTAAAGTATTTTTTAAAGGTGATTATGATGAACAACTTGGAGAGACTATATCAAAAGATGCTGAAGAAATACAGCCCGGAAGAGCCAATGATGAAGAGCTTACAGATACAGATAAAGGAAGCTAAACTACCGGAACAATCTTTAGAGGACACATATATAACTGGTGCTATTAAAAGAAATCAACCAGTAAAATAAAGTACACACATATTAATTATAAGGAGCTACGGCTCCTTTTTTTTTGGAAAAATTATGGCTAAACAAACACAGCTTTTCCCTGCTGAAGAGATGCAGGAAGATATTATATCTATGGAAAATGTAGAAGCACCTACAGCAGAAGTAAATGTAATAGACAATCCTAACTTACTAGAAACAGTAGATCAAGAACCTAAAGAAAGTATGGAACCTTTTGATATTGCAGGTGCAGGAAAAATAAGTGTATTTTCAAAAGACTTAGGTGATGTTTTTACATTATCAAAAGAGAAAATAAAAAAGAAAGAAGAGTTAGACGAACCAAAACCTGTTAGAGAATTTATAGGAGAAAAAGAAAAAACTGTTACTGCTAAACAAGATACAGAAATTGAAAGCCCTATATTAGAACAAGCAGCAGAGACAACAGCAGAAACACAAGCAAGAGATAAATATATAAATCCTACTGATCAAAAAATTGCAGAGACATTAAAAGATTTATCAGAACCTAATAGAGTAGAAGTATCACCAGAAGATCTTACAGATTTTAGTGCTGTAAATAAAAAAGGTGAAACATTAATACCTAATGAAGATAATGTAATAGATGTTTTACAGGTAGCTAGTAATAAATTTGCAGGTAAAATTAATGAAGCAAAAAGAGGAGAAATTACACAAGCTGCAACTAGACAGCTTGCAGATTTAATTGGTGTAGGAGAAAGTAAATTAAAAGCAGCTATACTAGATAGAAGGCCGGGTAATATTATACAGTTAGAGGGCATGGGTGCTGCGGAGACAATGTTAGCTGCAAGAGACTTGTTAATTACAGAAGCATCAAAGCTAGATGTGTTAGCAAAAAAAATTAATGTAGATGGAGATGACTCAGCAGCAAACTTATTAGCATTTAAAAAACAAGCTACATTACTTGCTAATTTACAAGCTAATATAAAAGGATCACAAACAGAAACAGCAAGAGCATTAGCACAATTTAATATTCCAACAAGAGAAGCTGATGCAAGCGAATTAAAAAATATAGATATTAATAATATTTTAAATGAATATGGCGGTGAGAGTAGTGTTAAACAAATGGTATCATCTTATCTAGCATTAAAAGAAGGATCTCAAAGATTAAAATATACTAATACTTTAGGAGGGCCAGCTAAAAAAACTTTTAATGCAATGTATGAAGCATGGATAAATATTATTTTAAGCTCACCTATTAGTCATGCAAAAAACATTATTGGTGCTGCATTAACTTCATTAAATTATGTTGTAGATACTGCGGGTGCAGCAGCTATAGGAAGTGTTCGTAGAGGAATTACTGGTAAAGAAGATGGAGTGCGTTTTGGTGAAGTTAGAGCAGCATTATTTGCATCTATGGCAAATATAAATGAGAACTGGTCATTAGCAGCACAAGCTTATAAAGGAGAAAACACAACTTTACAAGGTAGTAAAATAGATTATGAAAGAACAAGAACTAGAGCATTTTCAGCAGAGGGTTTTGAAGCATCAGGATTTCTAGGACAGTTTGCAAATATTGCAGGTAACATATTTACACTAGGTAGAGTGCCAACAAAAATGCTAGGTTTTGAAGATGCTTTTTTTAAAGTATCTGCTAATAGAATGGCATTATATAAGAGAGCTTATAGAGAAGCTATTGTACAAGGTAAAGATACAGATGTAGAAACAATGTCTGATTTTATAGCAGACTATGTTTATAATCCTCCAGTTGAAGCAACAATAGAAGGAGAGACTACAGCTAAATATATAACATTGCAAAGTGAGTTAGGCCCAAATTTAAAAGCAGCACAAACATTAGCAAGAACTCCTTTTGTAAGATGGTTTGTGCCTTTCTTTAAAACACCGGCTAATGCTTTTAAATATGCAACAGAACATACTCCAGCAGGAATGTTATTAAAAAATATGAGGGATGATGTAAAAGCTGGTGGTGCTAGAAAAGACATGGCGTTAGCAAAAATGTCTATAGGTACTGCTGCTATGATGGCTACATATTCCTTAATAGCAGAAGGTAGATTAACAGGTGGTGGGCCAGAAGATAGAGATTTAAAAGCTACATTATATAGACAAGGGTGGAAACCTTACTCTGTTAAATTTGGTGATGAATATATAAGTATACGAGGGTTAGAGCCATTTTCTACAATTATGATGATAATGGGAGATATTGGTGATTTAATGAATACTGGTTTAAACGGAAAAAACCTTTTAGATTTAAACGCTGAAGAAGTTGAAAAATTAGTATATACAACTATGGCTTCTATTGGTTATTCATTAACAAACAAAACTATGATGCAAGGCTTTGCAAATTTTATAGATACTATTCGTAATCCACAATATAAAGGTAAAAAAACATTTGAACAGTTTATAGCTTCAGCAGTACCAACTGTAATAGCTAATGTAAACAAGTCGTATGTAGATGGTGTATTAAGAGACACACGAAGTACATTAGATGCTATAAAAGCAAGAACACCGGGATTGAGTAAAACATTAAAACCTAGAAGAGATTTGTATGGTAGAAAAATAATTAATAGTGGTGCGTTTGGCCCAGATATAATATCACCATTTTATAAATCTACACATAAACCTAATGCAGTTGATGAAGAGATATGGTCTTTAAGAGCAAAGATTACTGAACATCCTGATGCTTTACAATTTGATAATGCTCCACCAGATAGTCCTATTGAATTATCTGATGATGAGAGAGATTGGTTTCATCAAAGAGCAGGAGAGTTAACATTAAAAAATTTAACAAAATTAATAGTTACAAGAAAAAACTCATGGGAAAATAAAAAAAGAAGAAAAGGTAATGAGTGGGCTATAGAAGAAATTAGAAGAGAAGTAAGAGAAGCAAGAGAAGATGCTGAAAAAGCTTTATTAAAACATCCTGTATATGGAAGGGATTTAAAAGAAAGAATAAAGGAACTTAAATATGAAAAAAGAGAAGAAGAGCGTAACAGAAGGAGTATGTAATGACAGTATCTAGTTCAACCATTAAAAACAGCTATAGCGGAGATGGTAGCACTACCGCATTTGCTTATGCTTTTAAAATATTTGCAGCAGCAGATTTGACTGTAATTATTAGAAGCTCTACAGGTGTAGAGACAGTTAAAACTATAACGACACATTATGATGTATCTAATGTTGGTGTTGATGGTGGAGGTAATGTTACTTTTGGTTCTGCTCCTGCTAGTGGTGAGACAGTTGTTATTATTCGTAATACTGCTAATACACAAACACTAGACTTGGTTGAAAACGATCCGTTTTTATCTGGTAGCTTTGAAGAAAGTTTAGACAAGATTACGCACCAGTTGATAGAGCAGCAAGAAGAGATAGATAGATCCTTTAAAGTTTCTCGTACTAATAGTATTACTACTTCAGAGTTTGCAGATAATGCTGCAAGCAGAGCAAGTAAAACACTAGGCTTTGATAGCGATGGTAACTTAACAACAGTAGCAGACTTTCTACCAGCAGGAGGAGACTCTGCACAATTTACCTACAGCACTACTACTACCGATAGTGATCCCGGTTCAGGCGTTGTACGATTTAACAATGCTAATTTAGCTTCTGCAACTATTGCATACATAGATGATTTAGAAGCCAATGGCACAGATGTTTCTGCATGGGTTCAAAGCTTTGATGATGTTGCAGGTAACGATACTAACAGAGGTAGAATACGAATAAGTAAAGCAAACAGTCTAGTAGTATGGGCAGTCTATAAAGTAACGGGAGCTGTGGTTGATGCTTCTGGATATACGAAAGTAAATTTAGTGTATATAGATAGTGCAGGTACATTAGCGAACAATGATAAAGTATTTATAAGCTTTGTAGCATCTGGTGAAGATGGTGCAATACCGGGTTACTATTACAAGTTTGATTCAGGTACATCGGATGCAGATCCCGGAGCAGGTGAGATTGCATTTAACAATGGAACATACGCAAGTGCTACTGCTATTTATATAGATGATGCAGATGCAAATGGTGTTACCACTTCTACAGATGTTTTAACTTGGGATGACAGTACAAGTTCCATAAAAGGTAGCCTGATGATTTATGATATTAATGACAGGTCAACCTATGCAAGATTTAATATTACAGGAAGTTCTACTGATGCTTCTGGATATAACAAACTAGCAGTTACTCATGTAGCTTCTAATAATACGTTTAGTGCAGCAGATGAATTGTCTGTTCATTTTTCTAGATCTGGAAATGCTGGCGATACCGGGTCAACTGGATCGACAGGTTCTACTGGATCAACTGGAGCAACAGGAGCTTCAGGAACGAACTCACAATTATCTATGACTTTTTCTAATAGCACTTCTGATGCAGATCCGGGTGCAGGTAAAATAGCTTTTAATAACGGAACTTTATCTAGTGTAAGTATTTTATATATAGATGATGCAGATGACGCAAGTGCAGACATTAGTGGATATGTTCAAAGTTTTGATGACGTTGTCAATTCAACTGCAAGAGGAATTATTACTATAACAAAAGAGGGAACTGCATCAACTTATGCAACATTTAAAGTGTCAGGCACAGTAACCGATGCTAGTGGTTATTCAAAAGTTCCAGTTACTCATATTGTTTCTAATGGATCATTTTCCAACGCAGATGGTATAGGTGTACACTTTAGTTATTCTGGTACAGATGGTAGTGGTATAACAGATGTTGTATCAGATACTTCTCCAGAGTTAGGAGGAGATTTAGATGTTTTAGCAAAAGACATTGTATCATCTTCTAATAGAGATATAGATTTAGCTCCACATGGAACAGGTAAAGTTGTTGTAAAAGGAAATACCAATCCCGGCACAATAGTATTTAATTGTGAAAGTAACTCACATGGGCAAACTGTAAAATCACAACCACATTCCGCTACAGTAACTAATGTCTTAACGCTACCTCCCGGAGGTGATCAAGAGATAGTTGGTACAACAGCTACACAAACATTAACAAACAAAAGTATAGTTGCTACTCAGCTTACAGGTACAGTTGCCAATGCAAGACTAGATGCACAGTTACAGGATGTAGCAGGGCTTGCTGTAACCAATGGTAATTTTATTGTAGGAGATGGCAGTAACTTTGTAGCAGAAAGCGGAGCAACAGCAAGAACAAGTTTAGGATTAGCTATAGGATCTGATGTAGAAGCTTTTGATAGTGATAATGCAAAGACCGATGTAACACAAAGTTTTACAGCACCGCAAAGAAATGCTTTGACTTCAGATAATGACGGATCGTTTGATTTAAACGCAACAAATAATTTTAAGTGTACACCTAGTGGAAACTTTACTTTAACTTTTACTAACATACCAGATGGTCAGTCAGGATTCATACTATTAATAAATAGTGGAGGTCATACTGTATCGTTGCATACAAACACTAAAGGATCTGCTACAACCGCAGCAACTTTAACAACAGCAGGAACTTATCTAGTATCGTACTTATCCGATGGCACGAATGTTTATCTAACTAACTCTGTGGTATACGCATAATGGGAATATTACAAAACAGTAATGCAATACCTAGTGCATCAGGTGGTGGTGAATTTTATGACTATCAGATAGAACAAAGCTGTAGATTTGATGCTGCTGCTAGCAGTAATTTAAGTAGAACTTTTGGTACACCTACTTCTCAAAGAACATATACATTTAGTGCATGGATAAAAAAAGTTACACTAACAGGAGGAAGTACTTATCCACAAATAATATGTAAAAATAATGGTTTTGATGGAAGTGGTGCATCTTTTCTTTTTGTTTCAGACTCTCTTGCAGTATATGGTTTTGGAACATCAGGAGGAAATAGAACAGATAGTGATGGTAAGTTTAGAGATATCTCAGGTTTTAATCATATTGTATTTAGATATGATACTACACAATCTACAGCAACAGATAGATTTAAATTATATTTAAATGGAGATAGATTAACAGTAAATGGAGGTACAAACCCTAGTCAAAATTCTGATTTAAGTAGATTTAATACAGCAGATACACACAGACTAGGTGGTGGAACATATTATTTTGATGGTTATATGGCAGAGGTAATTTTTACAGATGGACAATCATATGAACCTACACAGTTTGGTGAATCTAAAAATGGAGTGTGGATTCCAAAAGACCCAAGTGGCACAACATTTGGTAATAATGGATTTCATCTTAAATTTGAAAATTCAGGAGATTTAGGTAATGACAGTTCAGGAAACAATAATGATTTTACAGCAAATAACATGGGTGCAGACCATCAAGTTCTTGATAGTCCAACTGTAGGAACAGGGAGTTAATATGGGAGCTAATACAAATTTTGGAACATGGAACTCACAACACTATCAGGGAGGCAGTAGTAGTACAACTACTTTTTCTGAGGGTAATTGTAGAGTAGGAACAACTTCTGGTGGTTATCCAGTACAAATATCTAATTTTGCTTTTCCTGCTACTGGTAAATATTACATAGAATTAAATAATATTGTAAATAATAATTATCATTGTTTTGGAATAGTAAGACAAATAAATGTAGAATATGGTAACCATCTTTTAGATGGTACTGGAGCTTACCAATATCAAGCATGGAATGGTCAAAAAAGAGGTAATGGAGGTAGTTCTTCATCTTATGGAAGTAGTTGGACTAGTGTTGGAGATGTTATTGGATTAGCTTTTGATGCAGATAATGGTAAAATATGGTGGTCTAAAAATGGTACATTTCAAGCAAGTGGTGACCCTGCTGCAGGAAGTAATGAAGCATTCTCAGGATTAGATGCTAGTGAAACTTATTATTTTGGTTGGTCAGATTATTATACTAATAACCCCGGTACTGTTCATATAAACTGTGGACAAGATTCTAGCTTTAGTAATTCAAAAACAAGTGGCTCTGCAAATGCTACAGATAGTAATGGGTTTGGAGATTTTTATTATACACCACCAACAGGATTTTTAGCTTTAGGTTCAGCTAGTGTACCTGTATCAGATGACATAGACCCTGCACAGACTTCAACAAATTATCCTAGTAAACAATTTGGTATAGTTACTTATACAGGTAATAGTAGCACTAATGCAGTAACAGGATTAAATCTACAACCTGACCTTTTATGGGTTAAAAAGAGAAGTGGAGCAGGAACAAATTATTTAAGTGATACATCAAGAGGTATAAATAAATTTTTATTTTCAAATGGTACTGATGCAGAACAAACTGGTGGTGGTTATGCTTCCATATATTCTGCATTTGGTACTGATGGTTTTACATTAGGTAGTAGTGCTACTGGTCCTAATGATAGTGGTGCAACATATGTAGCATGGGGTTGGAAAGCTAATGGAGGAACAACTACTTCAGATAGTTCTGGAGATATTACAGTTACAAGGCAAACAAATGATAAAAGTAAATTTAGTATATTAACTTATACAGGAAATGGTTCTTCAGGAAGCACGATAGCACATGGACTTGGAGTAAAACCTGCTATGACAATTATTAAACAAAGAAATTCTAGTAATGGGTGGAATGTTTGGCATCAAGGATATAATAATGGTGATTATGATTCTTTTGGTGAATTAAATAGTAATTCAGGTTGGAATGCAAATCAAGGTTCTAATGGACCATATACAGCAGACCCAACAACTAGTTTATTAACACTTTCAGCTTATGGTCAAGTAAATGGAAGTAGTAATACTTATGTATGTTATACTTGGGCAGATGTTGAAGGTATGCAAAAGTTTGGTTCGTTTGAAGGTAATTCTAATGCAAATGGACCATTTGTTTATACAGGTTTCAGACCACGTTTAGTTTTTGTTAAAGCTGCAGATGCTACAGAAAATTGGCAAGTAAGAGATACTGCTAGGTCAACCTTTAATGCTGATTCTCAAGTTAGAATTTATTGGAACTCAAATGCTGCAGAGGGTTCAGCTTCAACTGCAAGTCCTATAGACTTTCTTTCTAATGGCTTTAAGGTAAGAGGTTCTAATACAGAAATTAATGGTGCTACAATGGTTTATGGAGCATGGGGTGACGTTCCATTCAAATATAACAATACTTTTTAGGAGATAAAAATATGTGGGCTTTAATAAAGGATAATAAAATAGAGGAGATTATAAGATTTCCCAAAACAATGATAATAGATGATGTTACTCATTCTAGGAAAATATTTACAGCATGGACTGCTGCGGAAAAGAAAGCTGTAGGAATACTACCAGTTACACCCGGCACTAAACTTGATGATAAGTATTACATATCTAACAATGAAACCTATGCTATTGCAAGTGATGGTAACTCTGTAGTTGGTACAATAACAAAAGCAAAGAATAAATCTCTTACAGACACTAACGAAGTTAATGAAGATGGATCTAAATTGCTAGATGAAAAAGGCAATCAAGTTGTAACTCCGGGGCTACGAACTATAGCAAAACAAAAAGCAGATACAACAGCTCATGGTATGCTAAGTAAATTTAGTTGGTTAATAGAAAGAAAGATTACAGCAGATGTTGCAATACCTTCTGAAATAACTGACTTTATGAAAAGCGTTAGAGATGCACATAAATCAATATGCGATGAAATCGATGCTTGTAACTCAATCACTAAATTTATTGCTGCACATACAGACGAATATAACGAAGATAATACTTTAAAAACTATTGCTAAGGTAAACGATTGGCCTGACGATTATGATATTAAAAGTTACTACAGATGACAGTTGAGCCAATATTTAT
>VMHT01054067.1_pt1 | contig 12974 bp, 12 predicted proteins | sample 4693611 | NCBI WGS metagenome assembly VMHT01 (sample SAMN12280063, study PRJNA550983) | marine metagenome | isolation source: seawater sampled from same location over 5 years 0.02-0.2 micron viral filtrate | place: USA: collected off the coast of southern California halfway between the port... ... | reverse complement strand
CAATACTTCTTCGTCCTCTATACCTTGTTGAATACTATTTAATAATGTTTGAAAAGGTCTTGATAACGTATCGTAAACATTGTTTTTACTGTAGTCTATGTAATATAATTCATCTGTTTCTGGATCTCTCATGTATATTTTTTGTGAGTCTCTTGCCCAAGGTGCTACGAAATCATTAGCTGCATCTGCTTCTTCGTTTGATACACCAAAGATTGCTTGCGATCCTTTTATTGCACCATAAGGAAGAGCTAATGTTGCCATAGTCATTCCAGTTAATCGTTTCATACCTATAGCTTTCATAGGATTTTTACTTGTAATTGGGTTAATACTTTTAGTTACAGGGTCTGCTATTTCAGCTAATGCTTGTTGTACAATACCTACACCAGTTCTATAAACTTCTGATGGCCACGACATAAAGTTACCAAATGGTGACATACGCGCAGCTCTTACAAACTCACCTACATATGCATAGTTAGGCACAGTATTTCTTACTATCTTAGCTGCCATTTCTTCCATCTGTTCATTAGACATCTTTAATAGTTTATCTTTATTTAATTTAAATAATCTTCCATACTCCACTTCAAAGTTAAATACTTTCCAAAAATCATCTTCAGCTACATATGCATCTTGCATAAACTTAGCACCTTTTTTAACTCCTTTACCTAAAGCTCCTAAAGAATTTAACATAGGTCTAAGAATACTATCTGTTGCAAGGTTTCCATCTCCAAATCTAATATCTTTCATTAGGTTTCTAAGATCACCAAGTCTTGTGTTTGTATTTGTTACACCAAGTTCTAAATATCTTCTGTAACGTTCCATAGATAATGGGTTTCTAATTCCAACTTGTATAGTTGCACCTGCTCTTTGCAAAGCTTCTTTCATTAATTGTGGGTTTTCAAATAACGTACCATTACCTAATGCAAACGCACCAGAACTTAAAAAGTTTCTTATGTGTGTGGGTATAGATAAAATTGTTTTTGCATACTGCGCACCAGCTTTAGGTGTCAATAATAAATTACGCCATGCCCAAGAAAAAGTTTTACCAAGTGCACCACCAGTTTCACCTCTCATAAATTCTTGTATTTTGGATACATTAGAAAAACCATCAGCTATTGCTCTTGTTGTATACATGCCTTGTAATCTATTTACTAACACACCATCTTTAAAATAATCTTTTACATAAGGATCTATCTTTACAATCTCATCACCAGGTATGTCACCAAATGCTCTACGTGCTTCTAATGGTGTTGAGTGAAAGAATCCTCTTTGACCTGGAGGAGTGTCTGCTTTAACAGCTGCTTTCATAGCTTCGTCAGTTTCTAATACTTCATCAAACAATTGATTTTTTCTAGCAACTACAGACAATCTATTAACTCCTTCATAAATAGAATGTCTTACATCTTCTACTTCACCAAATAATTTTCTAAAATTTTTACTACCTTTACCGATAACTTTTAATGTTTTGTCTCCATCAGGTGTTTCTTTAGTTAGTGTTTGTGCAAACGTCTTGATATTGTATGCGTCCTCTGCACTTTTAGTTAAGTTTTGATATGCAAATGTAGGCAACGTATCCTTTTTAGGGTCCATGTTTCTAGCAGATGCAATTAATTCATCTACCATTTGATCTGCTTCAAAGTCATTAATAGGATTTTTATTTTTAGCAGCGTATCTCATAAACATTTCCGCTACCATTTCTTTATCTTTTGCTGCTGGTTTGAATTGATTAAATAAACCTGCTTCTTTATTTTGAAACATAGCATAAGTGTTACCAATGTAATCTTTTATTCTCTCTCCCATTAAAGCTCTAAGATCTACTCCAACACCTGCAGGTAAATCTACTTTAGCTCCTGGTCCACCAGCTGTAATTTCTAATAGTTCTTTAAATTTATTACGTGTGTCTTTTAATCCTTTAAATATAATAGATTGATCAGGCACAGGCACGTTAGCATTTTTCATTTGTTTTAATAATGATGCTTGTAAAGTTTTATCTAAACCTTCTTTGTTAAGATCACCTTTAAATAAAGTTTTATCTAGATCAGCTAAGAATTTTTTTCTTCCAGACTCACCTGTCTTATCTAAAAATTTTTTAGTAGATGGAAAATATTTGTTAGTTATTTTATCTATTCTTGCTACTTGTTCCATAGAAAAATTAGTGTCTGCCATCTTACGTGCGTTTTCTTGCATCTTAGATAAAAATACTTCTTCAGGTTTACTTGATCTAGGTCTAAAGATTGCACCAAATTTATCTAATCCTCTAGCAATTTTAGAATTACTGTAAGCTAATTCTTTTCCTTTTTTAGCTAATGCTTTAGCACCGGCTCCAATACCATATACAAAAGGTGTAACAAATACAGATTCTGATGCAAACTTAGTTCTATTCATAAGTTTTCTAACTGCATCTTCTGATGAATCTTCTTTTACTTCTCTATCTAATTGTGTTGGCCCTGTTTCAAACACATCTCCAAAAGAACCTATCTCTTCAGTATCTCCTACTAATGTTTCTCCAGCTGCACCACCTAAAACTAATGCACCAAATCTTTTCTTACCTGTAAGTTTGTTTAATTCCTTAGCTTTTTTAATTCCTTTTTGTGCGTTAGGACTTTTTATATTTGCATACTTACCAGCTTTCTTAGCTTGCAATGCTTTGTTAGCTAACTTTAATGCAATCTTAGAACCTATTGCTGCAGGTGTACCTATCTGTACTAATGCTTGTGTAATTTTACCAGCAGCTCTTGCGTTTGCTGTGTCTTCAAAAATGTTTATTGTATCAAAAAAAGATTCTACTTCGTCAGCAGCATTTTCTGTAAGTCCGAGGTCCATGAGCTCTGCTCCAAGAGACACTACACCTTCTACAGTTTTAACAATACCTGAACCAACACCAGCTACAGCGGATGTTACTCCACCAACTTCTGTGTCACCAATCTCTGTAGTTTTGATATCACTACCACGTACTTTTCTTGTAACAGTTTTATTTTTTTCTTTATCTGTTTCTTCGGTTATTCCAATACCTGATCTTAATGCCATTTAATCTCCTAGTCATATGTGAAAGGATCAAGTGCTCTAAAATCTGTTCCGATTATACCTTCTTCAGCTACTCTTTCGTAGAATAGTCCGTCTTCAGGATTATAAAAAACTTGTCCTACTGTAATAGTTTCATAGTTAGGTACGGGTTCCCCTGTTTTTTTATCATACTCGTAAGGAAGTATACCTCTAAAATCTTTTTTAGCTGGACCAGAGTCAGGATTTTTTTCTTTAAATACATTATAAGTTACAATGTCTGATGCAATTTCTCTTGCATTGTTTTTAATAAAATCAAAATCATTTTCTTCTAAAGAACCGGCATACTCATTTATTCTAACTTCAGGTATCTCTTCTCTAAATACTTTTTTAAGTTTAGGGTTAAGTTCTGACTCTAATCTAATTAAATCTTTTTTCTGTTCAAAATCTTTTTCAGCAGCTTGTTCGCCTTTGACTACGTCGTATGCACCAAGAGCTAACTTGTCTTCAAAGCCTTCACTTGTTGCTCTTGATTGTTTAAATCTATCAAAAGGATCTTTAGCTGATGCAAGTGCCGTGCTTATTGCACCACTAACTCCATCACCAACAGGTGGTCTAGTTGCAATGTCTAAACCAAAGTCAATTAAAAAATCATTAAATCTACGTTTAGGTGTATTTCTTTGAGGTATAACTGTTCGCATTTCATCCATAACTTCTGTAACTCTTCCAGCTACATTATATCCTTGTCTAGGTGATTGTAGACCAGATGTAATACCGCCTTCAGCAGATCCACCTTTTCTAAACATAGGTCTTTTATATAAGTTGTTGTTATTCATTAAGTGTTTTGTCCTCTTAAAAAATCACCGTAGTTACCCATTAGTCCACCACCAACTGAAGCTATTCCCAACGCATTCTGCAACGGCGTAGGGTTAGGTGTTACCATAGATTGATATTGTCCCGGTGCTCCAGATGCAATACTTGCAATTCCAGATCCTAGATAACCTAGTCTTTCATATGGTTCATATGCTTCTAATCTTTCCGCTTCTCTTGTAGCATCTAGTTGAGCTTGTTCTTGTGCTTGTTGAGTCGCGCCCGCTGACCCTAAAGTACCGATGTCTTGTCTAAATAATCCTGGAACTTGTTGAGCTAGTCCTTGTTGATTTTGTCCTAATTGCATTTGTTGACCAAAAGCTTGATTAGCTAATTGATTAGCTTGAGTAAAACCTTGTTGTAATAATCCTGATTGTAACAATGCTCTGTTCATGTCAGATTTGTTTTGATATTGTGCTCTCATAACACCTTCACGACCACCACCTAAATTTCCAGACATAGCTGCTTGTTGACCTATACCTGCTAATCCTTGTGCAGCTTGTGTGTCATACTCTGCAAGTGTTGCATCAATTACATCTTGTTGATACGGAGACATAAAAGGAGAGTAAGCTCCAGCTCCTGATAAACCGGCAGCTGCAGTATCATAAGCTCCTGCTTGTGTAATGTAAGGTTGAAATGCTCCTATACCTTGGCCCTGTGTTGTAGCCATTGTGTATGCATCTTGTTGCGCTTGGTCTTGACCAGCAACTTTTGGTGCAAATAAACTTGTATCTAACGGCGCTGCCGTTCGTGAAGTTAATTGTGTTCCATAATCTGTTTGTAAATCTTGTACATATTGTGGTGGGAGTGCTTGTGTTTGTTGTACAGCCATTATATTACCTCGCTTAATCTTTCCGATGTTTCAAACATCTGTTGTGCGCCAGCCATACCTTGTGACTCATCCGATACTTGTCCACCTTGTTCTAAATGTTTCATCATGTTCTCCATAACTTCTGCGCCTTTATCTATATCTCCACCACCTGCGTTTCTAACAGCATCTGCGGTAAATACAAACTCATTTACACTTAATCTTGCAGGCACATCGTCCGCTTTTTCTTCTCTTCCAATAGGTACAAACCCACCTTCAGCTCTGTAATCTTTTTCCATACCACCAAGGTCCATGATTCCACCTTCGGCTTTACCTATTCTACCACCATAAGCTAGTTTTTCTACATCTATATTTCTTCTCTTGCTTAGGAAAGGATACTTAGATGATAATGCTTTTAATTTTTCACCTGATGGATCTTTATATGCTTCTATAACTTCTGCTCTAATACCTTCTATATCTAATCCTTCACCTCTTTGTAAATCTTGTATTTCATCAGCTTCCATATTACCCATAAGAGCTGTAGCTCCTAATGTTCCAGCTGCAAGACCTGTTAAAAGTTTATTGTCTAATGCAAAGTCTTTGATTGTTTTTAAAATTCCTTTATCTCCCTGAGTATTACTTGCTGCTTTTGCAAGCTGTTCAGTAAAATCTACTTTTTCAAACATAGTAGGATCATTAAGTGCAAACTTATCTCCCGAAGGTGCTGTAATAAGACTTGAACCTTTAGAATCAACAGTTGGTCTTAAACCACTTCCTCTTCCACTATCAACACTAATTCCTGTTGGTGTTTTGTTTTTAAATAAATTTTTTATTCCACCACTACCTGTTGGCATGCTAAATGCATCTCTAGTAAATGGATTTTGTAATGCTTGTTGCTCTGCTCCACCTAAAAATCTAGCACCTTGACCTAAACCATAATTCACTAATCCTGATTTAAGACCTTTGCTTATACTTCCTGTTCTATCAAATGATCCAAGCCCGCCTGCTACTGCTGCAGCTAACGGATTGAAAGGTGCAATAAAAGGCGCTGCAACTTCTGCAACTTTTGCTATTTCATTTGGTATTAATTTTCTTACTGTTTTTTTTAAAAAACTTCCTATTCCATATTTACGTCTTCCATCTAGGCCCATGATACCACCATACGCTGCCATCTGTCTGTCAGGTAAAGTTGGTCCTGTAGGTTTAGGTTGAAAAGGATTAACTGGTTTTGTTGGATCTTGTGGTAATGGATTTCCACCAGCCATTTGTCCCTCAGTCATAGCTTGTTCCATAAATTGTTCTATAGACATGATAGAATCTTCTTGTCCCATTTCTATCATTTCATTAACGTATCTAGAATATTCTTCTTCTAGTTGAGCCATCATCATTTGCTCAATTTCTTGTGGAGATTTAGGACCTTCATCACCTCTATACTTTATAGATGGTGCGTTAGTCTCTAATTCTTCTGAAATTTGTATATCTTCTATTCCCATGGTTTTGCCAGTTTACTTTGTTTTAGCGAACAAATCAAGAGGTGGCATGATAACTGTTACGTCTCTCTGCACATCCTCTTCAGGTATATTAGCAGCTTTTAAAGCTTCTTCTGTCTCATAGACTTCACCTGTTTTCTTGTTCTTAATTGTAGTTATTATTTTTTGTGGTGTTAATGTTGGTATATTTGTCATTATGTTGTTACCTCTTTTTTAATATTTAGATAGCTAATAGCTACATCAAACGAGTCAGAAGTGCTTGATTGTACTGTAAAAGCTTTTCCACCTTCTACTATTAGCGGCTGTGTTAATAATTCTGTTGTTGTATTAGCTGTTAATTGTGCTGATTTAATAGCTGTGATACTATTATTTGTAATAGTTACTGTAGGTGTACCAGCTGATGTAACAAGAATAGATTTAATAACATAAGTTTCACTAACTAAAGGATTACCCGATCCTAAAGGTGTAAGTGCACTACCTGTTGTGCTATTATCTATCCCTACAAATTTATATTGGTTTACTACTGCCATTAATCTAAAAAGAAACTTCTAGCTTCTATCTCCTGTTTTAATTCTTCTTGAAATGTAGTGTTTAATTTTTCTAACACTGCATCTAAATCTCTAACCAAAGACTGTGCTACGTCTTCTTCATACTCTGAACTTGCTCTAGTTAATGTTTGTACTATCTTTGCCATTATATATCGGATGAAGTTCCACTAGCTAGCTGACCAGTAGATTTAGTTCCATATGTTTCAATTGCTTTATTTATTTGTTCTTGTTCAAATGGATTTAACACATCATATTCTTTTCCATATAGTTGATTGCCAACTTCATTTTGAGCATAATTTCCTGCTTGTATTGCCATATCTTGAAACTCTGCTGGAAGATCACTTGCAGAATTATAAGACTCTGTAACACTTGGATCTATTCTTTCAATACCAGTTCCATAACCAACTGTCATACCAGGATTAAAAGGAATTGACCCTGTTGTGTAAGAATTAACTAAGGACTCTAAATTATTTATATTAGGTTGTCCTATGTCTCCAAATCTATTTAATCCTTGAAGTGTTGCAGGATCTATTGTTTGATTTATTTTAGCATCAGGATTAAAATCATAGGTACCTGGTTTAACTCCACCTAAACCTAATTTATTAAATTTAGACATGTCTCTTTTTTTAGGAGCAAATATTCCTTTACCTTTATCGTACATATTACCAATTGCTCCACCTACAAAAGGAATGCCTGTTAATAAACTTAATAAACCACCAAAGAATCTACCACCAAAACCTGGTTTAAGTGAACCATCAGGTCGTACATCTGTATAACCATATTTATTTGCCCCACCAAAAAAACGACTTTTTCCTGTGTATTTTTGTAATGGACCATAAGTTCTATTAGCAATGTTTGCTCTTTCTTTATAACCTAAATTTTGAGCTTGTTTTCTTTCAGCTATTTGTAAAGCAGCTTTTTCGTTTGCCACTCTTTCATTAAATGATTTATCTCTATCGTTAGCGTTTATTTCAGCAACACTTCTACCACTAAAACCTCCGCTTCCAGCGCCTCCACCTTGATCTGATGCTCCTCCACCAGCATCGGTATCACCACCACTAGCTCCACCACCACCAGCATCACCAAAACTATCTAATGACATAATTCCCGATGGACCCATGTTAGGACCACGTTCTAGTCCACCATGTATATTTGCTTTTAATATTAAATCTTTTTCTGCTTCTGTAATGTAAGCTAATTCTGTTGCAGGTTTATCAGGACTTGATTGCCATTTTCTAGGTGCTTGAACTTGTGGTTGTTTACCTAAGTAATTATCAACTCCACCTTGAACAACTGGTTTCATTTTTTTATCAATCATTATCTTCTTCCTCCAGCATGTATATCTAACCTAAAAGTCCCTAATTTCCAACTAGTATCTACTGCTGTATTAGATATTGTAAGAGCCACTGCCCTAGCTCTAGCTCTTGTATCTACTTTATCCGTACTTGTTGTTACAGTAAACGGTCCTAATGATGAGCTAGCTGCTGTATTGTTAGGATAGTTTCTTAAATCTAATTGTATAATAGCGCTACCTTGTTGAGATATAAAATCAGGTATAATTCTACTAACTCTCATAATGTTTTCACCATCTCCTCTAAGGTCACCTAAGTTAGTTGCAGCGCCTCTAACAACTTTTTGTGTAATGTCATAATCACCAGATGTTATATTAGCAGGAATTGCTACAGCTGTAGTTGCTGCTTCTTGTTGATTAACTCCTGTTTCATGTTCAAAATAAATTGTAGTACCATCGGTATTACCACGAACATCAAACGATGTGTCAACTCCTGCATTATATTTAGTTGCATGTGGTAAACCAAATACAGAAGAATCTTCCCATGTGCTTCTTGGAAATAATGAACTTGCATTAGTAAACCATATAGGTCGTTTAGATGTTGAGTCTAGATAACTATATGTAACTGCTCTAGTATTTACATTAGATGTAGACGTTGGATAAAACCAAGTAATCTCACCAAACAAGTTATTAATACCGCAGTAAATTAATTGATTAGATGTTGTGTTAAGATCATCATAAACATAATCTTCAACCAAGCAATCCATAGATTCTAGCTTACCAGTAAACCTAAAGAAACCATTTTCTGACATCCAGTACGCAGCACCATCAACTTCTACCGCTGCATTCATACCTATTAATCCACAGTTAGTACCAACCTGTTCAAAGGCAAATGTAAAAGGTTGACCAACAAAACGCATAGTAAATAACGATGTATCAGTCCAAATGTAAATTGCATTCCTACCTAGTTTAGCACCCATGATCCGTGATCCGGCAGCCAGTCTTTGTGTACCAGCAGTGTTTTCAGCTGTAGGTGTGTAGTCATTAATATTTTCTTGAGAAGAAAATCTTACAAACATATCGTCTTGTGTAGTTTTATCACCAATAGTTGTTTCTGTTCCAAAGAATACTAAGTGACGATCAGGAGTAGATACTAACATATCACGTGACGCTGTCGGAGCACCAGTTATAATAGTTGCTCTTGTTGCTGTTGCGTTAGCTGCATCACCATCCCATTCAAAACATTCTCCGTTATGTATCAACGCTATTAATGTTGATCCTAAGTTGTCCAAGGACCATAGACCAGGATCAGTTACTGAGTCAGTGTTGGCTGCAGCTGATCCCCATCCAGTCCAGCTAGATGTGTTAGTTACCGTTGCACCATTACTGTGTGCAGCTCTTGTTGATCCTCGTGCCGCTCTTGTAATACCTGTTAAATTATTTCCTGTTATACCTGTGTATGAAATTTCCTCACTACCTACTTGAATGTAGTTTGTACCCGATGATGGAAAACCTGTGGTGCTAGTAAGTGTAATACTAGTTCCTGATCCACCTGTACCATTAGCGTCATTTAATAATGCTCCATTTAAAGTTGTAGTTATTGATCCTAAAATATTACCACCCCACAATGATATACCCCAACCAAAAGCTCCTATTTGTTCAGCAGGTCCTACGTGATAGTATTGATAATACTTAACACTTCCAGATGTAGTAGCACCAGAACCAGACTCATTACTATCCATTGTAATGGTTAAAGTAGTAGGAGTTGGTACACTTGTTACCATGTATTTTACATCATCAAAATCTGATGCTGTGTAATTAGAATTAGTTGCAGCTGAAAAATCACTAAATGTTATAATATCTCCAGCTACAAATGTATGTGTTCCTGGAAAGGTGATAGTAACTGTTGGAGATCCATTAGTTGTTGTAAAACAATTTGATATAGTCGTGCCTGATGGATTAACTAGTGGGTGTATGTCGTAGTATACTCCTCCAGAGTATACATATAAAATTCTATTTGTGCCTATGGCTGAAAATTTAGTAGATGCCTTGTTAACAAAATGATGAAGTCCTCTTGCAACTCCTGTAAGTTTTGATTCACCTAATTGATTCCAACCACCTATTTTCTCAGGCGTACCATATCTAAAACGAACATTTTCTCCACCTGTCCATTGAGACTCAGCACCTGTTGATGTAACTTGTTTGTTGAACCCTGGTAGGAATCCTAGCTTTTGTAACATATAACCTCATTATAATACTATTTTACAAACGATGGTAGACCTAACATAGGTCTTCCGTCAAATCTGTTTTTATCAGCAAATGGGCCATTTACATGATTATAATGTAGAAATACTTGACCGCAAATGTTCCCGTCAAAAGGCTCTCGCCAATGTTCGAGTTCGCAACCACTATATACCAACATATCCCCTACTTCAAGCAAGACTTTCGTACCTGCTGGAGCGTTGGGTTTATGTATTTCCTTATACTCATTTATAACTGATTTGGTTCCTGTACCATCTATAAATATAGGCCAAGGATCTCCACCTAAATTCAATGTACAAGATATCTCACAAGATGGTCTATCACTATGTCTTCTTAATTTATCACCTTTTTTATAGGCTCTAGTATAGGAATAAGTTGGTATCAAATCTAATCCTGTATGTTTCTTCATAACAGGTAACATTTTAACTAGTAATGTATCCATTACAAAATCACCATAACAAGAAAATGTATTAGGTATTTGTGTATCGGTCCATGTTCCAAGGATCGGGGACTGTGAGTGTAGGTTATTTTCATACATAAACCTTGTTGCATCTCTTTTAAGTAGTAAATAATTTAAGGCAAAGTTAGCTAGCTCGTATGATAAAGCGCTTTTGATTACTTGATATTTATTAGTTTGAAAACTCATACAAACATACCTTTCTGTAAAAAATTAAATGACACTGATATTCTTATATCATTAGATTGGTTAGGATCAACACAATGCATTAACCAAGATGGAAACATAATACATCTTCCAGCAACTGGTTCGTAATGTGTTTCTCTAAATAGTCTTGGAGGCACTGGACCTTTTTTCTGGTTTGGTCTAACCATTGCAGCTGATGCTCTTGGATCATCTATCTTTAAATGACCTGAGTTCTTAGGTGCTTTGATATAATATACACCTGACCATAGTGAATTAGGATGTTGATGTGCTCTGTTCATTCCACCTGGTGGATTTATATTAGCCCACATATTACCTAATACAGGTTCACTATCTAAATGTTCTTGTTCGTATATTGTTTTTTGACATGCATATAACATATCAACTAGTTTTTTATATTCAGGTAACTCAGCCATATTTGTAGGTGAGTGCCAACCTTGAACATTAGTTCTTGTTATACCTTTATCTTTGTTAGACCAAGCTACAATATCTTTTTCAAGTTCTTGATTAAGAGTAGGGTGTTCTATATCTGCAATATAGATAGGAGTTGGAAAATGTAAATCTCTATGCATTATTTAAATGGTGTCCCTCCAAACCACATAACAAGTGATTGTCTTCTACCACGTGTAACTGGTTTTACTCTATGTCTTATAAATGAAGCAAAGAATACAGCATGACCTTGTTTTATTTTTGCAATTTTACCTTCAGCCATTAATTCTAAATCTCCACCTTCAAACTCTGATTCTGGTGATAATAGACAAGTCATAGATATTTTTCTAACAGGTGGTTCGTGTGCACAGTTTACATCATTATCTACATGCCATTCATAAAAACCACCTTCTGGATATTCTGTGTATTGTGCCATCTCTGTTATTTGCATTCCATCAAAACCAAAGTGATTGCCATTTGTAGTTTTCATAATACTTTCTATGTCTTTGTACATGTCAGCCATTTTTTTAAATGGTATCCAACTAATATGTGAAGTTCTAGTTTTAGTATCTAACACACCACCTGTAATACCTTTTTTGTTTCCAACATAAGCATCTTGTTTAGGTTCAGCACGTCCTGCAGCAATAATCATTTTACATTGTTCAGGTGTAAAAATTGGTTGTGTAGTTTCAACTATATAAGATTTCCATCGTGGCTCTGTTATCATATTAATATCCGTATTCTACCCATCCTGTTATTATATATTTATCATTCGACAAAGGTGGGTTGCCTCTATGAATGTGTGTAAATTGTGCAGGCCAAACTAGTAGTGTATTTTTTTCTGGTTTGAATCTACACTTTTGATATAAAAATTCTGTCTCTCCACCCTCGTTCACATCATTAAGATAAACACTAAAAGCTAGTATTCTATTTCTAGCTTTCATCTCAGCGTTTTCACAATGCCACGTATGATAACCTTCACCCACTTTAGTTTTTTGAATTTTTACTTCTAGTATATTGTGTGTAGATAGTTTTTTTAAATAAGAATATTTTTGAGTATATAATGGATACACATCTTTAAAAAAAATACTTATGAAAGGTTCATTAGTATAAGTTAACGCAACATTTGTTTCCCTTATTGTGCTTATTGCATTATCAGATACCACCATCTCATCTTCTCGTCTTGGATATACTGCACCTTGTTGTTCACACTTATTAAAATAATTTGTATAATCATCTATCAATTGATTTGGTATAAAGTTTTTAAATAACCCTATATGATTATCTATGTAATATTGTTTCTCCATTATATAGCACCTCTATTTTTTATTGGATCAAATTGTACGTCACAGTTTGCGGCTAGAGTTCGTCTCACTTCATCTGTCCCATTAAATGGATATACGCAATGTCTCATGTCATATGGAAATATATAAAAGTCTCTAAGATCCATAGGTGGTTGATAATCTATCTTTGCAAACTGACCATTAGCTGCTCCTAATATTTGTAGTCTACCATTCTGTTGTATGTGTTCTGCTGAGTATTCTTTACCATATGTCGATGGTAATTTTAAAATCATTACAGAAGATAAACCAGTAAATAACATACCTCTATGAATATG
>VMHT01029558.1_pt1 | contig 12975 bp, 6 predicted proteins | sample 4693611 | NCBI WGS metagenome assembly VMHT01 (sample SAMN12280063, study PRJNA550983) | marine metagenome | isolation source: seawater sampled from same location over 5 years 0.02-0.2 micron viral filtrate | place: USA: collected off the coast of southern California halfway between the port... ... | reverse complement strand
GGAGCTGGTGGTACATCTTACGGTGTGTTTGATAACTCTGAAGATATGGCATTGAACTTAGGCTTCTCTGGTTTCCGTAGAGGATCTTACGACTTCTATAAGTCTGACTTCCGTTACTTAAACGATTTAGCTACACGTGGTGGTATTAACGCTGCTGCTGGATCTGCTGCTATTAGAGGAGTTATTGTACCAGTTGGTACTTCTTCAGTTTATGACCAAACTGTTGGTCAAAGCATTAGACGTCCGTTCTTACACGTACGATTTAGAGCTTCTGCAACAGATGATCGTAGAATGAAGACTTGGGTAACAGGTTCAGTTGGTGCTGCAACATCTGCTTTAGACGCAATGCAAATGCACTACTTAACTGAGAGATGTTTAATCACTCAAGGTGCTAACAACTTCATGTTGATGAAGTAAGCAATATTATTAGGTCGAGGGCTTCGGCTCTCGATCTTTTTTTTTTTAATTTTTATTATATTATATCATGGCAAAAAAACAAACAAAGAAGGCTGAGGTAGCGCCTGAAGTACAAGCTACTAACGAAATGGTTGAAGTAGTTATTGAAAAACCTACTAGAAAAGAGCCTACTAACAAAAAAGCAAAAGACGGTTGGGAAATTAAAGACAGAGTTTACTACATAAAAGGTAGTAAAAAACCTTTGTCTCAAATGATTAGATCAGCAAACATATATTTCTTTGACGAAGAATTAGGATACGAAAGAGAGTTAAAGTATTGTGAAAATCAAAGAACTTGTTTTGTAGACGAAATGAAAGGTGATCAAAGACTTTCTCACATTGTATTTAGAAACGGAGCTCTTCATGTTGGCAGAGAAAAAACTGTACTACAAAAGCTTTTATCATTATATCACCCTGAAAGAAATGTGATGTATGAAGAGTGGAAGCCTGAGGTTAATGCAGCTGATGAAATAGAAGTACTAGAGCTAGAAGCAGATGCAATATTAGCAGCAAGAAACATGGATATTGATATGGCTGAAGCCATACTTCGTGTTGAAAAAGGTTCTGGTGTATCTAACATGAGTTCTAAAGAGCTTAAAAGAGATTTACTTGTATTTGCTCGAAACAACCCTATGTTGTTCTTAGAATTAGTCTCTGATGACAATGTGCAACTTAGGAACTTTGGTATTAAAGCTGTAGAGCTTGGAATTATTAAGTTATCAGGTGATCAAAGAAACTTTTTATGGGGATCTAATGATAGAAAAATAATGACTGTACCATTTGATGAGCATCCATACACAGCGTTAGCGCATTGGTTTAAAACTGATGAAGGTATGGAAATTTATGCAAACATAGAAAAGCGATTAAACGCGTAATCACTATATAGTAGAGCAGCCACTCTACGGGGTGGTTGCTTAACTATAAATAATGACGACGTGGTAAAAATAGATACAGTATATCAAACAGTATTAGCGCTAGCTAACAAAGAGCAAAGAGGTTATATAACTCCACAAGAATTTAACTTGTTTGCAGATCACGCTCAGATGTCGATATTTGAGCAATACTTTTACGATTTAAATCAGTTTAAAAGAGTTCCAGGTAATCAAAGCGAATATGCTGATATGATAAAAATACTAGAAGATAAAATTTCTATATTTTATACAGCTGCAAATTATACTTTTGACACTGCTAAAGCAATGGCTATATTACCTGATGATTTTTATAGATCTCAAGACTTCGTTTTTGTTGACGATCACAAAGCAGAAAAAATTACTAAAGATGAAGCCGCGGCTTACACTTCTCCATTAACATCTCCAACTAAATCTAGGCCAGCATATTTTTTTGACAGTAATTTTATTTCATTTATGCCTCAAGGAGAAAAAGTAACATTTAACTATATAAGAAAGCCAGTCAAACCACAGTGGACTTATGTTGTTGTTAATGAAAAAGCTTTGTATAACCCAAGTGGCAACGCTATTGACTTTGAGTTACATCCATCAGAACAAAAAAATTTAGTTAATAGAATATTAAAACTAGCTGGTATATCTATTGAAGACGCTGGGTTAGTTCAAGTGGCTACTCAAGAAGAAATAAAAAATATAAGACAAGAAAAAGCATAATTAAATGGCATTACTAGACGGACAAATAGAAAGAGAATACTATGAAGGTGGTTCATTTGGAAACTATCAGTTTGTTTCTTTACAAGACGTAATAGCTCAATTTATGGCTATGTATGTTGGTGAAGAAAAAATAATAAACAAAGTTGGTAGAACAGAAGTTGCTTTTCACGCGCAAAGAGCTTTAGCTGAATTATCTTTTGATACGTTAAAAGCTTTTAAATCTCAAAGCATAGTGTTGCCTCCAAGTCTTGTAATGGCACTACCTCATGACTACGTTAATTATACTAAATTAAGTTGGTGTGATGACTCTGGAATTAAACATCCGTTATATAAAACTAACGATACATCAAATCCTTTTCAAATTGAACAAGAAGCAGATGGAACATATATTTTTAACACTTCTTTATCAGACTCTTTTAAATTAAATAAAAATAACGGTTGGATAGTAAGTCCTCCTAAGCAATTAGGTCAAACAGTAGGTTTAAATGATTTCACGCAAGCTGCAAGTAATGATGATGATAAACTAATTATTGAGCAGCATCCTACTAAACGATATAACATGGGATCTTATGTTACGTATTGCTATCAAAAAATAGACGTAACAGAATATACACTCGCTTCACTAGAAGCTACAGCGGTTACAGTTGCAGCTTCTACGCAAGTGGTTACAGATGCCGATTTTGAGCCTTATAACGCTGGCTCTACAACAGGAACTTTTAATACTCCCGCAACAACAGTTAGAGTTGGATTAAGCACAAGTCCACCGTCAACTAACGTTAGGCATGATCCTACTTATTCAGGTAGTGAAACAACAAATAGATATGCTGACTATTACGACATAGCATACCTTGAGTGGACAGCTGGTGAAACAGGAGAGAAAATAATAGACGAAGATTTAGATTTTACAGATATAGAAGGTGATGTATATTTAACTATAATATGTATTGCACCTTGGGTAGATAACAATACAAACGTAATGAGTAGAACACTAAAAGTGTTTTCAGAAGTTTCTGGTGTAAGACTAGAGTCTATTTTACCTACTGGAAAACTAACCTCAAATAATAGTAGAGAGTCTTCTACTTGGGATAAATACAAAGCGATAACTCCAGCAGAAAATAATAATGACGACTATGCTAATGACGATTATCAGCGAGTACCTGACGAAAGATATGGTCTTGATCCTTCAAGAGCACAAACAAACGGATCGTTTTATATTGATGATAGGTTAGGTAGAATACATTTTAGTTCTAATGTTTCTGGAAAAACTGTAATATTAGACTACATAAGTGATAGTTTAGGAACTGAAGCAGAAATGCAAATACATAAGTTAGCTGAAGAAGCTATGTACAAAAGCATATCTTATGGTGTTTTGTCTGTAAAAAGTAATATACCAGAATATATTGTTATGAGAGCTCGTAAAGAAAAAATAGCAGCTACTAGAAAAGCTAAGTTAAGACTATCAAACATTAAAATAGAAGATATTACTCAAGTACTTAGAGGAAAATCTAAGCATATAAAGCATTAATTTATGGCAGAGATTACTAACAATTTTCTTCAAGGTAAAATGAATAAAGACCTTGATGAAAGAATTATACCTAAAGGACAATATAGAGAAGCAATGAATATACAAATTTCAACGTCTGAAGGATCAGATGTTGGAAGTGTACAAAATATTCGCGGAACTAAAGCGTTGTCTTCTATAGGCGCTTATGACTCTACAGCAGTGTGTGTTGGTAGTATTGAAGACACTCTAACAGATCACATATATTATTTTGTTATGTGTAGCGATAGAGATTTTATTGTTAAGTATAACGCTTCTAATGATAAGTCTAGCTTTTTAGTTGTAGATTTAGGTAAAGCAGTTGGATATGCTGAGCGTTTTTTAAAATTTTCAGGTAAACAAATAACTGCAATAAATATTATTGATAATTTTTTATTTTTTACAGATGGTGAAAATGAGCCTAAAAAAATAGATTTATCTAAAAACTATGAGTATAGCCCGGGTAGTATTGATCATTCAAGATTATTTGTAGACGGTGTAGATTTAGGTTATTTAAAAGAAGAGCATATAACTGTAATTAAAAAAAAGCCTCTTAGAGCTCCTCAAATAAAAATAAATTCTTCTAAAAGCGACACAAAAAAAACTATATTTGAAAGACAAATACCTAGGTTTTGCGTTAGATATAGATATGACGATAATCAAGTTTCTGCATTTAGCCCTTTTACTCAACCGGTTTTTAATGCAGAGTACATTGAGGGCTATAATCAAAATAACTTTTATGATAAAGCAGAAGCGTATAATACCGCTATGCTTAATTATATAAAATCTATAGAAGTATACGGCTTTGTTGATAGCAGCACGCCTAAAGACGTTGTTGAAATAGAAATACTTTATAAAACAGAAGACTCTAACGTAGTTTATTCTGCTGGTAAAGTAAAAAATATTGACAACAATTGGAGTGCTGTAGGATCTTATTTGCAAGACAATGATCTTAATATTCCAGATAACTATCTTAATATTAGAGGTTATTATTTAATAGATAGCGAAAACATATATGCAGCAATAGCAGAAGAACAATTATTAAGACCTTATGACAATGTTCCTAAAACAGCTAACGCTCAAGAAATAACTGGAAACAGAATTGTGTACGGTAATTATACGCAAAACTACGATGTAGATACTGTAAACTTAGCAGCATCAACAGTAATAAGAGAGCGAGAAAATAACAAGCCTTACAAATCAATAAAATCTCAAAGAAGTTATCAAGTAGGATTATTGTTTGGCGATGCTTACGGTAGAGAAACACCTATATTTACATCAGAAAACGCCTCAATAAAAGCTATACAAAATTTACCTAAAGAAGTAGCGCTTCAAATATCAGCAACGGTTAACTCTGATATTCCTTCTTGGGCTCACTACTATAAGTTTTACGTAAAAGAATCTTCAGGCAAGTATTATAATTTATTAAATGAAAGGCTTTACGTTCCTTTTAAACATAGTCAGTTTGAAAATGAAGAAGATCATGTATATCTTTCGTTTCCTTCTAAAGATAGGTCTAAAGTATCAGAAGATGATTATATTATTTTAAAAACAGTTTTAAAAGATCCTGAATCTTTTAGAGTTACCAAAGACAACAAATATAAAATACTAGACATAAACAATGAAGCTCCTGAAGCTATAGCTTACAAGTTTTATGATCTTGGAGCAGGTAATAACGATAATAATATATTTACAGACACTAGTGAAGATAGTCCAGGGCTATTTGTTGATGATCCAAGTGTAGGAGAAACAAGACGTATAGATCAGCAAACAGATACTATAGTAATAAGAAAAGGAACTTGGCAAAGCGGCCTTATTGACGGCTCTGCATTAACAAATGCTGAAGGAGGAGCAGTTGAAACTTCAAATAAAGTAGAAAATCTTTACATGTCATGGTCTTTAGGTGGATTGCAGTCTAAAAGATATAAAATAACAAACATAAGAATAGATCTTAATCAAAACTATATTATTAGATTAAGCGAAACAATACAACTTCAAGACGCTTTATTAGCTAACTCTTCAGCGTTAGATTCTGATGGTGAATTGCAAGCAAATTTAGCTATGCCTTCAGATCTTAACTTTACAATACAGAGAAAAGATCGTTACTCAAACGAAAATTTTTCAGGTAGCTTTTTTGTTAAAATTGCTGCAGATGACTTAATTAAAGAACAATTAATAAATCAAGCTGTAAGTATAACTGCTGCAGACAAAATATTACACTCTCAAAAAGTTTATCTTTGGCTCGATCAAGCTGATACTTCTTACACTACTTCTAAAAATGCTAATGTACAATACGCTAGCGAAATAAATGCTAACTACTACGGTGGTAATGCTCGTACACCTGTAGACATTCACAATGGCGACGGGCTAACTGACATAGAAAACGAGTGGTTTAAGCTATTAGAAGAAGACATAGGATTTGGTTCAATGCAAGGTAAATTCTTTATTGATGGTATGTATATGGCCGCATCTAATCCTTCAAATACTTTGTATGCTAGAGAGTCTGGTCAAGGCTGGGTAGGTAGTCCTATTATTCGTTATCCTAAAATAATTTGGGGCTCAGTTCAAGGAGGCCAAAATGTAGATAATGAGTTTGGTTGGAGACTAGTAGAAGCAGGAGATTTGCTTTCAACTAATGAAAATCAATATGGCATGCTTCTTAATTTTACTTACGATACTAACGCTATGGACGCGCGTACTGATATAGCTTTTGCGCCTGATGATGATGGTGATGAAGAAGATTATTATGTAAATGGTATAGAACCTATTATAATAGCTAACGGTGACTACTATGGCAGTACAAGTAGCGGTAGTGGAGGAAGACAATGGAGCAATAGCACAATATACGGAAGCGATAGAGTAAATGATTTATCAAACGATTACGATCAAGGAGAATTTTACATGCACGTTTCATTTTTAGGACCTGGTGTAGATTTATTTACAAGAGCAAGTAGTTATCCTAATTCTATACCGTTGAGTGGCAAAGACTCTTTAGGTAAGCATCTACAAGGTATATGGGGTGGCGGTGCTTTTAATCACGGTACTGGAACAGGCTTCGTAGAAATGGAAGGAACTTACGGTACTAATTATGGCTTTATGGTTGGTAGCGGTAACTATAATGAAGCTCTTGAGCAACAACCTTCGCCAAACATAAATGTTGATGATGGTGTTATAGTTGGCTATAACTCAAATTTTCAAACTCAACACGAAAGACAGTTTGATCCTACTTATGAAGCTAGCAACGCGCAAGCCGTGCAAGATATGCTTAACAACTTAGTAGCTGGTAAAAGATTTAGATTTTCTCAAGATGATTCTGAAGAAATATATACAATACTAAACGTTGAAGTTAAGAGTGTATATAACCACACGCCTTGGCGTATGCGAAAAGTATGGAACGGTACAGAATATGTCAATGGTGGAGATAGTGTAGAAGAAGCCGTAATGGCTTGGGCTGAAAATGGTACAGCTACAAATAACAATTTGTTTACTACTGTTTTAGATAAGCTAGAAGCTTTTGGCGCTAGATCTAACAGACGTGTAGTTTATGCTTTGCGACTAGATAAAAATCCACAAGCGTCTGCAAGCTTTAAGCCGTTAAGTCAAGACAATACAAGTATAGATGTAGATAGTAGTGATAGTTTATTTGAGTTTATAGAAGAAAGCGCTAAATCTTTTTCAAGCGAAGCTACAACTAATAAAGCTATATTTGAAACAGAACCTGAAAAAGCAGCTGACTTAGATATTTATTATGAAATTAGCGACGCTATACCAACTAAAATAACTCCTGAAAATAAAGACATTTTATTTCCTATAGGATCTATAGTATATCCAATAAACTTTGAAAAAGCAGTGGACGGTATTCAATCACCTTTGCCGAGATATATTAGGCAAGCTTATCATGATCAAGCTACAGGTGAAATGAGCATTGTTGTTTCTGGTGAAAGTGATGAAGAGCGTGGATTTAATTGGTTTGATCCAACGCAAGGAACTATTATTAGTGGTAATACAACAGAGTTAGATTATGCAGGTAAAATACTAGCTATAAAAAGACGAGATGGCAGCGTTGTACATGTTGAAATTACTGAAAGAAACAGTTCTCTTGATTACTATGTTACTGGTGGTGGTTCAGGCAACTATGGTAATGCTAGAAGTTTTAAAGTTAAGCTTGTACCAAGCTTGCCTTATTACTCAAACTTTTATAATGTTTTTGGCTTTGGTAATGGCGTTGAGTCTAATTCTATTAGAGATGATTTTAACGGTGTCGCTATAAAAACAGGTGCTAGAGCATCTACTACACTCGACGAGCCATATGGCGAAGAAACAAGAAAACATGGATTAATATTTTCTGGGCTGTACAACTCTAACAATGGGCTTAATAATCTAAATCAGTTTATACAGGCTCAAAAAATAACTAAAGATTTAAATCCAACTTACGGCAGTATACAAAAACTTTTTCAAAGACAAACTAACTTAGTAGTGTTCTGTGAAGATAAAGTTGTAAAAGTGCTTAGTAATAAAGATGCTATATTTAACGCTGATGGTAATCCTCAACTAGTCGCTAACGAAAGAGTTCTTGGTCAAGTTACTCCGTTTGTAGGTGAGTATGGTATATCTAAAAACCCAGAATCATTTGCTAGCGAATCATACAGAGCTTACTTTACAGATAAACAAAGAAGAGCTGTATTAAGATTATCAATGGACGGTTTAACTCCAATATCAGATGCTGGTATGAAAGACTGGTTTGGTGATAACTTAGAAGAAAATAACATTGCTTGTTTAGGAACTTACGACGAAGATAAACAAGAGTATAATTTAACAATAAAAGAAGGTCATACTGAAAACTTAATTGCTAACGCTTATTTTGAAGATGGCGTAGAATTAGTTGAAACAACTCTTGCTCCAGAGTTACTTAACAACGCTTTAACTGGTGGCGCAGAATTTGCTGAAGTTGATATTGCTGATACTTTAATTTATACTTCTGAAGAAATAACAAGAGCTGCAAACACTTCTGGCACAGCAGCAATGCTTAGTGAAGCTATAGAGCTTACTGCTGGTAATTGGTATATGGTTGAAATACCATACGCTGATCCTAACTCTTTAAGCGCTTTTGCAATACAAGTTGTAAATCCTTTTGAAACAGGCTATAGTACTAATCACAATAAAGATCAAACAGACGTTGAATTTAGGCAAGAACTTCCTTATCATTTTGGTAGAGTGTCAGGAGCTGTCGCAGATGGAGACACTTTAAAATTATTACCTGCTATTAGGTATTGGGACGGATCTAACACACCTATACTATTAGCTATATGGAATCAACAGGTAGATATAGATGCTTTTGATATGAGAAGTTGGATTGGTAGTAATAATAATTCAGGGTTTACTTTTGATAGTGTGCAACTATATGATATAACAGAAACACCTAGTATGACAGAGCCAAATGCTTGGGATATACGAATTGAAAATTATACTATGCCACACGCAGCGTATAAATATATAGAAGAGTTTTATATTGACGACGAATATACTGAAGACGAAAGAGCTCGCCCTATGGCGTATTATAAAAACAACGCGTTTCAACTTAATACTGTTAATCCAGAGTATATTGCAACTCTTTATAACAGTAATGTTGCTAGTTATGATCCTGATGCTGCTTATTTGCAGCCCACGTACAATGGCTTTAACTTTTCTTTTACTGTAGGCAATAATGTTGACACAGGAAACATATCTGGAGCTTTATATGTAAGAGCATTCATACCAACACCAGAAGGCGCTGCTGGATTTAGACTTAGTAATGTTACTGAGCCTGGTGATTATGTTATAAACTATAATGCTTCAACTGGCTATGAACCTACTATAATTACTCAGCCATCAAACTCAACAGCGCAAATATTAAATGCTAGTAACTCTACTAGTGGTTATGTTATAGCTTTTAGTCAACTTTCAGGCGAGTCTTTTGAAGGCTCTATTAGTAATATATCATTAAAAAATGCTACGCCTTCGTTTACTGGAGGAGGCGCTAATAATTGGACTTTTAGTGGATTTGACTCAAGTATAACAAACGATTTATACTGGGAAGAAAGCACTGGCTCGTTAGTTTGGGACAATGTTAATATACCAGGTACTGGAGCTGTATCAGCTAGACAAAATATAGGAGATTTACAAACTGAGGCTACATATAGACTTTCTTTTGATTACGAAGGAAATACAGGTAATTTTACTTTTTATTATTGGAATAGCGAAAATAAAGGCTTTTATGCTGCAATTACTGAAAACCAAGGTCATTTTAGTCAAGACTTTGTTATTGCTCAAAATAATCTAGGTTATATAACAAATGCTTTGGTATTATATTTTAGTCAAAATGAAAATGACGGTGCAAGTATAAAAATTGACAATATTGTATTAAGACGTGTTGTAGACGCAGATTTTACTTCTAAAACATTAAGTTACAGCGAAGACGTAAAAGGCTGGGTTAGTTTTAAATCTTTTATTCCAGAATCTGGTTTAAGTTTAGGCGGTGATTACTACACGTTTAAAAACGGAGCCATATATAAACATCATGCTGATGAAAATAACCATAACTCTTTTTATAATCAGTCTTCAGCAAGCTCTTATATTGACTTTATATTTAACGACTCGTCTTCTGTAGTTAAAGATTTTAAAACGTTATTGTACGAAGGAAGCGCAAGCAAGAGATTTCAGTATGCTACTCATGAAGGCGGTGCTACAGATATAAACTATAACAATATATCTAGCAAAGAAGGTTGGTTTGCGGCTAGTATTGAAACAGATTTGCAAAAAGGCTCTATACCAGAGTTTATTAAAAAAGAAGGTAAATACTATAATTATATAAGAGGCGGAGTTATAGATGTAACTAACTCTGATGACATAGGTAGTTTAAATGTGCAAGGCTTAGGTATTATAGCTAGCATTGAATATGATGAAATTATTGTAGATGATTAATTAAATGGCTAATATAAATAACATATCAATATTAAATAGTGACTTAGACGCTGCTGGAGAGAACAGAAGCTTATCTATAGAAAGCGATTTAGGTGCTGAAGTAACTATACAAATAGTTAGTAGTAATAATCAGTTTTATAACTTTACTACAAAAGTTTTTACTTCTACTTTTACTTCAAAGAACAAATTAAACGTAGTTTTATCTACAGGTTTTTTTGAAAGACTAATTAGTTTTCCTGCAGCTTCTTCTGTAAAATACTTTGTTATTATTAGCCCAAAGCCTTATACGGAAACCGTAATTAGCGGTGGAGTATATGTACAAGAAATAGGTTCTATAGCCGATGCTACTATTACTTTTGCTGCTGTGACGGCTTCTTCTGCTAAATATACGTCTGATCCAGCTATAAGTAATATTACGACAACAGCTTCTCCAAGTGCTAATATAAATAAAATAGCTGTTATATCAGGAACGTTTAACAACGCTACTACAGACGCTAATAGTAATGGTTTAATTTTAACAAAGCCAATAATATCACCTAAAGACTTTTTCTTTGAAACTACTGAAAACGTATCTAGTAATCCAGCAGGTAATGCTGTTTCTTCACTGACAGTTATTGTTGCAGACTTAACAGATTTAGCTATAGGCATGACTTTACGTTTTCATAAAGGCACTACAGCACCAACAGCTGGTACAGTTATAAAAGCAATTGACGTTACAAATAAAACATTAACGTTCAATAATGCTGTAGCTTTTGAAGATGGTGAAACAATGACATTTAGAGCTATTGGGTTAGAGTCTGCTTCTAACGCTATTGGCGCTAAAATTAGGTTAGGTAAAAATGTTTTAATTCCAAGCAAAAATTTAGTAACTACAACAGTACGAACTGCAACAAGTAGTTCTACTACTATACCGGTACAAGCAACACAAGGTATAGCCGCAGGAAGAGTAGTTGGTTTTAATGGGTTTAAAGTTGATAACTCTGTTTCTAATAGAGTTCTTTCTGTTACTCCAGATCCTAGCGGCGGTGATAATGATGGCGTGATTACATGTGAGCAAAATCAAACTTTGTCTGTAGGAACAAAACTAACTTTTGTTACTGTTAATCCTAAACATTTCTTAACAACAGCAGTTACAATAAGAGCTGATTTAATTATCACTAAATTTCCATCAGCTAGTAAAACAATAAGTTTAGATATAGATAACTTTATAACTCCAGGTGTAGCGTCATGATAATAAACTTAAACGAAAATATAAACAGTTCTTTGCAGGTAGGTGATACACTTTATTACGTTACGTTAAATGATTTTCCATTATCTAACGATGTAGATCCTATTTTAATTGGCAAAGTAACAAATATAGACGGTAATTCTATAGAAACAGAAGAAACAGCTGCTACTCCTAGTGCTGGTGATTTTTTAATGTTTGTTAAAAATAATAAAGTAAACACATCTGGTTTAAAAGGCTATTATGCTAAAGCAAGATTAGAATTACAAACGGCAAGTGTAGGTAAATTATTCTCCGTATCTGCCGAAGTATCAGAAAGTAGTAAATAACAAGTCAAAAATGTAACTATTAATACATAAATTTAATAATATGGCAATAGTAGGTTTAAAAAAAATAAGTCCGTTGAAAGTTCCAATAGATCCTGTGACAGCAATAAGCTTAGGATCTTCTGTACTAGGAATGTTCGGTGCTGGTAAAGCTAGAAAAGACGCTAGAAGAAGAGACGCTGAAGCAAGAGAAAGATTAGCAGAAGCTAGAGAAGCTTACAACGCTATTGAGTTTACAAATCCATACGAAGGAATAACAAATCCATACGAAGGCATACAAAGTCAGTTCACAGGTATGGAAAACGTATTTGAAGAGCCACAAGTGAATACTCAAGCAGCAGATTTTATACGTGAGCAATCACAACAACAACAAGCAAATATATTACAAAACTTAAGAGGAGTAGCTGGGGGTAGCGGTGTAGCTGGTTTAGCACAACAAGTAGCTAATATTGGCACTGAACAAGCAAGACGAGCTTCTATAGATATTGCTAGACAAGAACAAGCTAGTGAAACAAGACGTAGAGGCGAAGCTAGTAGAATAGACTCACTACAAAGACAAGATGCACAAAGAATAGACATGTTACAACGCCAAGGCACTTATCAAGCAGATATGCTACAAAGAAAAGGTGATTTATTTAGACAACAACAAGAGCAAGACAGAATAGCTAGTTTATATGGTTTAGCTGCCGATAGACAAACAGCAACTAGTCAAGCGTTAAACGCAGCTCAATCAGAATTCAGCTCTTCACTAGGTAATTTAGGTAGTGCAATAGCTGGAGGTGTAGCTAGCGGAGCATTTGGAAGTGGAGCAGGGCCAGCGTCAACGCCATCACCAGCGCAAGATTTTATT
>VMHT01028097.1_pt1 | contig 12975 bp, 12 predicted proteins | sample 4693611 | NCBI WGS metagenome assembly VMHT01 (sample SAMN12280063, study PRJNA550983) | marine metagenome | isolation source: seawater sampled from same location over 5 years 0.02-0.2 micron viral filtrate | place: USA: collected off the coast of southern California halfway between the port... ... | reverse complement strand
AATTATTACCACAACTAGATCCTTCTGGTTTTTTAATAAATAAAATTAATTGACTTTTCTTTAACATTTATAATTTTAAAACAATTTAATTATATCTATTGCCTCCGATCTTTTTTCAGATTCATAGTTGAGCATATTGTCTACAATAATTTGTTTTATTTTCTTTGGGCACTTACTCCAACTAAATCCATACTGTGGATAATAAAATTTATTTTCAAATAGTTCATATAGAACAATGCCACAAGAGTATATATCAGCTTTATAGTTATATGACTTTTGATTAAGTATCTCAGGTGCCATGTATCTTTCTGTTCCTACTTCATTTGTCAATTCAGATTTACTATAATTAGACTCAAGACTTGTTAGATTATCACTTGATAGATTTTTATCAATTGTATAGAATTTAGATAGACCAAAGTCGGCTATCTTAGCTGTTTTCGCTTCTGTAAGAAGTATATTGGATGTTTTAATATCTCTATGAATCAAAGGATATGGTTTTCTATTATGAAGGTATATAAGTCCTCTCAGAATGTCTTTTGCCAATTTAATCTTTTCGGATTTATACAGTTTAGGAATAAACTTTACAAGATCTCCTTTTGGCATATATTCGAGTATAATAATAAAAGGATTTTCTATGTAGCCTAGAAACTGAACTATATTAGGATGATGCATCTTAGTCATTGTTTCAATCTCACGAGTAATAAGTTCTTTTTTCATTTGTACTGACATATTATTCATTACTTTTGCGACAACAAAAGTTTCTCGCCACTTTGCAAGATATACATCTGAAAAGCTTCCTGAGCCTAGATGTCTATCTTTGAATATAAATAGTTCCCACGGTGGTATTTCCCAATCTCCAAAGACTTTATGTCTAATATTATAATATTCTTTGGGAACACCGTCGTGTAAACTTATGTTATCAAAAGTTGCATTATAATTTGTTTTGGATGCTTCAAAATACATTTATATTGTATCTTTTAATTTTTTAAGCGGCTTTCTTTTTTCGAGTTTTCTTAACTTTTTGAGGAATTAGATCTTTCCACAGTTCTGATACGTCTTCCATCATTGGACCAAAGATTGTCTCGATCGCAGATTTAAATTGATGTTCAAAGTAGTAGATGTAATCAATTGGTATACCATTTTTAATAACATATGCAGGGTCTTCTACTTTTTCAAACTGTTTACTACTGTCATATGTTACAAATAAATATGGAACCCTGTCGCCCGATGCTATTTTATCCATTTTATCTCTTTCTTCGCGCTTTCTCGCAAGAGCTACATGTGGAATATTAGCAGGACACTTTTTAAATTTTGTAGTTTCATTACAGTTTGGACAATTGTGATCACTTTCTAACCATTCATCTATATCAGATTTGTTCTTTGTCTTAGACTTATAAATCAAACTAATGTCCATTATCTTTTTATCAAGTACATTTTTCTCGTAGTAGGTCTTATCACACGAAGTACACACTGCTTTACGATCAAAAGCATATCCAGCTCTTAGACTCTTTGAAAGCAGAAGTTCCTTCATTGGTACTTCTCCGTTAATTAATTTACTAATTTTATTACGAGCATAATCCTTAGAAGTTTGGATGAGTTCGTCTACTGTTTCGAAATTATAATTTAGTACCTTCTCGTTAAGAAAGATGTACTCAAAGATCTGTTTTGAGTTTTCTCTCACGAATACACAATTGTCTCGTCGAACTACTTGAATTCCTTTAAAGTCAATGTAATCATATTTCAAAGGATTTGTCCAAAAAAGACTTGCGTATCTCTTTTTAGAATATAGAATAAATGGATACATAACTTTCTCAAACTCGAGTTCAATAGGTTTTTTAAAAGTTTCTGAAATACGGTCAGCACATTCTGGTGCTACTTTAAAAACATAATTCATATGATCTTGCCCTTTGAGATCACTTTTAAACTTTACATAAATAGAATCCGTGTCTCCATATACAACTTCACAATCGTACCATTCTTCGGCGCAGCGCTTACTGTGATCAATCATCTTTCTACCAGTTGCTGTTACAGATGCTGCAATTCTTTTATTTGGAAGACGTCCATATCTTGCACCTGTAAATCCATAAATACTATTCATAGAAACTTTAATAGCAAGCTGTACTCCATTAAGAACCGCATACAAAGAATCATCTGGAGAAAGACTTTTCATCTGTTTACGAATACCCTTGCGTTCTTTCCAAAGTCTTTCAAGAATCTTTGGCATAATACCTTTAACATTCTGAGCAAATTTAACTACGATGTCATCTATTACACATTCTTCATACTCAATTCCTTCAAGATTATCAAATTCGGAGTCTTCTACTATAGTAGAATAATCATAGTTGTGCGCAATCATAATCGACGGATAAAGACTGGCAAAATCCAGACCAGCTATAGGTTCAAAATGAGCACCCGGGGTTGCTTCTAGAACTGTTGCTCCTTCAAACTTTTCTTCGTTTTCAGTTGCGTCCTTTGAAACATATTCGGACGCAGGAATCAAAAAGTTTTCTTGTTTTGTTTCATAAGCAATCTGTGTATGTACACGAATCTGCTGACCACGAAGTTCGATGTATTGAATAGGAACCATAGTAATATTAGCCATACCAATCATATTTGTAACTATTCGAAGCTTGAGCATTAGATCGATAAGAAGCCACGTGTCCTGAGCGCAGTACTTTACAACTAGAGCAATTTTATCTTTTGTTGATGTATTATAGTTAAAAAGATCAGCAGGACTAAGATCATCTTTAGTATCACCTGTAAAATGCTCGGCAACATTATTAAGCTTATAAGACTCAAGCTTGTGTTCTTTTTTAATTAGAAACATTAGATCAAACTGAGTAACACCATACATCTTAAGATATTTCATTGTATTATCTCCATATGCAGATGTATTAAGCTGATCTTCATACAACTGCGCCGGTTTACTTTCAATTCTACTAAGATTTTCTAGAATGTATTCTATTCCCAATACTTTAGCTCGAGCACAGACGTATTTCCAATCGAAATCATAACCGTTATATTGAACTAGAATATCAGGATCAGTTTTCATAATAAATTTAACCCATCCGATAATAAGCTCTTTTTCAGAATCAAACTGCTCAATAATAACTCCGTCGACTGGATCACAATCATTATCTACAGGACTTTTAATAGTTACAACATGCTTAACTTTCTCCTTAGAATTAAATTTATACAGTGATGTACCTATCTGAGTAATAATGTCTTTCTCTTTCGTCGGATCTGGAAACTCATTGATTCCTTCATACCTTGAAGTATATGAAAACGCCTCAATATCCCAAGAACCAATAGTAAGATTACATACTTCTTGGCGATCTAATTTTTGAACACAATTATAATGACAGATGTAACTATGTTGACATCTAGACATTTCTAGATCTTGGGTTATATTTTTAACACGTACCCAGCCCGCCATCTGAATTTCCATCTTATGAGTAAAACGAAGATAAGGTTCAATATTAGATTCATAAAGATCAAATTTAAGTTTTTCATTTACATTAATCGCTGATATTTTTGGAAGCCTTGTTTTATCTCTTGGATTGAGTATATATCTAATACGATTAAATGTATTAAGATTCTTACATACAAAACGAAGAAACTTATAAGTTTTTCCGTTTGTAAATCCTTTATACTTTTTACGAACAACTATACTTACAGATTCTAAATCCTCTTTTGATTTAAAAAGTTTATTACGAATAAACCTTTCAACTTCATTTTTTTCAAAATTACCAAAACGTTCTTGATATTTATCAGGGATCAATGCGAAAAAATAAGGTTTATAATTTTCGAATCTTATACAGACAGATTCTCCGGAATCATTAACACCAAATGCATATATATGATATCTAAGATCTGGTGCAGGTTCATATTCTTCTTGATCAGAAGTTTCGTTTTCTATCTGCTCGTCGCAAGCTTCCCAAGAAAGAATCTGAAAATCTAAAGTTTTTTCCTCATCAGTTTTTTGATCTCTCTTAAAAGCTTCCATTATATTAAATTATAACGTAAGGTTTTAAGTTGATTATTTTTTAACAATCTAGTTATCTAATGTAAAACTCAATAAAAACAGTAGTGTACCGCCTAGTGTTATACTTTTTTTAATAAGCTGACCGTCCGACGTAGATATACCAAATATAGTAAAGTCTAACCATTTCTCAGAAAGTATATTTCCAAGAATTAACCAATCAATTGTTGTAGCAGTCTCTTCTATTATATTTAAAGTGACTACATTAATATCTTTTGTTTTATTCATGACACGTTTTACGGACATTCTCGAAAGAAACCTGTTTATAAAATTTATAGACTTAATGTATTTTAAAATTTCATCTCTTCTAAAAGAGTATCTTGACATATTTATTAAAAGAATAATTTGACTAAACACATAAAGCGTCATAGGATGCATGAGATATCTATCGTGTGTTTCAAAATTTATTTCGTCTATAGAAAATTTATTAGTGGGGAATATATCTCTGATGAATATAGCCAATGATATACCGCCAAATACAGTCGTTAATGATATAATATTATTAAAATTGCTAATTGTTATTTCTATTTCATGACGAATAGATGTTATCTCAGAAATTAAATTACTAAGACATGTATTCTCTTCAAAGTTAAACTCATTATTTTCTATGTCTTTTATAACTTTTTTGAATCTTAATATATGACTGTTCATTATAAATATGAAACAATATACAAATAAAAATAGTACAAGTCTGGAATATAACCATTCTATAGATATAAGTATAAAAAATAAAGGTCCTGATATATAATTTAACCAGTAGTATTCATTATAAAATGAAGGCATATCTATAAAATTAACAAGTATGGAAATCACCGTAGAAGCTGATATTATTCCAAATTTAAACTTTTTACACAACAAGTGCTGTTCAAAATGATTAGTTTTAAAATAGATCTTCTCCCATATATAAATTATTGGTATATTAACATGCATAAAAAAAGAAGATAAAAATTTAATATTTTCAATATGTCTCGAGTACATATACAAAGTATAAACAGGTTGTACTGATAATAAAATTAAAATTAAGAATGAATAAATATTATACATTACTAAGTTAAAATATTGTTGTGTTGTCGGTTTCTTATACATGCGAATGTCGTATATAGATAATTTAGGAGAGGGCGTTTCGTCTTGGATAAGATTCAATAAATTTAATGATTTTATGTTCTTATTGCACTTTTTGTTACACTTTTTAATTTTACGCTTCTTTGATAAATAGAAGTCTATATACCAACTTTGGATGCCTAAAAATTTTAATAAAAAATCTATCATATATATTAAATGAACTACATTTTATTAGCAGTTTTAATAGTTTTTTTAATAACTTTGATACTTGGCGGACCATGTACTAAAACTTTTGAAACAAAAAGAGGAAATATAGTAAAAGCCAGAGATTATAAAACCGCTGAAGTTTTAGACGTTATTATAGAAATAGCACATGACTTACCTAATCATATTCGTCCTAAAAACCGGGAAAAACTTAGTCAGCGTCTTAAAAATACTTCATTTGTTGAGATAATAGACAATAAACAACCTTATTATGGTTGGAATTATGAAAAAGGAAGAGAAGTAGGAATAAGAATTTATAAGAATAATGTACCCATACCTGCAAAAGAAATAGTAGATACTCTTTTACATGAATTAGCTCACTCCGTTACTGTTAGTACAGGTCATGGCGAAGAATGGGAGGAAAATAATTATTTTTTCCAAAAAAATAAACCTAAATACGTTGCATTATTACTAAATAAAACATTTTTGTCATATTAGATATGAATGATTTATGTATAGGCGGCGGAGGTCGCGATGGTTTTTCATTTCTAGGATGTCTTGAATATTTAGATCAAAAAGATCTATTAGATCTTAAGAACTTTCATGGCACGAGTATAGGATCTCTAATAGGTATATTGTATGTCTTAGGTACTAAACCTTCTCAACAACTTAAATTTTTATTAGAAATGGATATGACTTCTATTGTTAATTATGATTTTTCAAATCTTACAACAGATAAAAAATGTATACTCGATGATACATTATTAAATACACTTGTTAATCTAATAAAAGAAGACGATTCAACAACTATAGCAGATGTTACAAATAAAACGGGTGTAAATATAAATATATATACAACTAATTTAACAACTAATAAATATTACTGTTTTAGTAATATAAATACTCCTAACGTAAAAATAAAAGAAGCAATCAAAGCTTCAATGTCCATACCTTTTTTATTTCAACCTGTTATAATAAATGGAGAAAAATTTGTAGACGGTTGCTGTAAAAACAGATATGGTTTACCATTTCCAGATATAACTATACTTGGATATACTATAATGTTAGAACCAAAAATGAACGATAATTCTAGTTATGAACAAATTATTATGGAAACTTTAATAAAAAATTATAATCCAAGAAGTATATTTACTATATACTGTAAAGGACTTAATAATGTTTCTACTTATCTTAATCTTAATTTTATTGAAAAAAGTTTGATGTTAGATATGTATAAACATGGAATAGAAATGTGCAGAACTCAGTTAGATCATTAACTTTTTGGTATAACTTCTTTTATCCATTTTGATTTTGATCTAGAATAATCTAGGTAAGCCATTTCCTTCGCCTGCTTTTTAATTTGTTTTAAAGATTTATTTTCATTACTATCGTATAAAAATTTAATAGATTTAGTTTCTTTTGTACTGTTAATTGTGTTATAGTTATGTCTGATACTATTTATAATATTTTCTAAAGATTTTGATTCTATAAATTCTGAATAATTTTCTATTTTAATATTTGGAATTTTAAGAATTTTTGCGGCAGTTGTTTTATTTATTTCAGATATACACTTTTTAAATTTAGACGAAAGATAATTATCATTGTACAAAAACCCTGAAAAAGCTTCGCTGAATATAAAAATTGGAATCTTATTAATTTCACATGCTTCTTTGATGAAAGAACATGGGTTATTATATTCTGTAAAATTATGAAATATAATAACATAATCCATGATTTTAAGTAAATTTAAAAGATCTTCTTCTTTTTCATTCTGATTGATAGTTCTTCTTAAGATATGCAACATATTTTCAGCGCACATATTAGATATAACTTGAGTTTTTCTAGTATATAATACGTTTACACGTGTATTTTCTTCTAGATAACTAATACGTTTTTTAATTATAGCAAAATTATCCCAATTTTCATCAGTGAGAAGAAGAACGTTCATCTTAATAATTACCCTGTATTTTTTTTTCTTAGACTACATTTTTTTACGTAATTTTAAAGTATTTTAAATAATCTATTTATACTAAATGGAAATTACTATAGAGTTAAATTTGGTATTAGGTATTGTAACAGTTGTTATAATTCTAACCGGACTGTGGATAATTTATAATAAACTTACTGCAAAGCCGAATGAAGTAGAAATTGCTCCTATTAAGATGAAACTAGATGTACCCCTCGAGGAAGGTAATGTATTATATCTAGGTCGCGAGGACTGTCATTTTTGTGAATTAATGAATAAGTATATTGAAGAAAATAAGGAATCTATAAAGCTTAACTTAGTTATTATAATGAATAAATCTGATGGAACGGTTGACTACAATGAAAAGTTTGGTGATTTAAATGATGTTGAAAAAACTAAAATTGATAATATAATGAAGGAGTATATGTCTCATCCTCAATTTGGGTTTCCTTGTATGTTTAAGAAAGACGAAGTAATGCTTGGATTTCAAAAAGATAATCTTAAACATTTTTTTGAAATTTAATAAATTTATAAATACTATATGAATGTATAATAATAATAGAATTATTGCCGTAGGAGATTTGCATGGTGATTATAAAATATTTATTAAAATACTTGAAATGACACAATTAATAGATTCTAATGGTAATTGGGTAGGAAAAGACACGTATGTAGTTCAAGTTGGAGATACTTTAGATGGTAAACGCCCCGATGTGACACCAGATAAAGAATTTTTAGACGAAAGTGGCGAAATAGAATTGATGAGATATATAATACAGTTAGATTCTCAAGCTAAAAGATTTGGAGGACGTGTTATTTCTTTACTTGGTAATCACGAATTATATCCTTATTATTTAAAAGATGATCCAGACTTTTTAAATGATTATGTTAAAACTAAAGATATTCAAGCTCTAAAAGAAAAGTTTAACGGAGCCGATAGACTTAAGTTCTTTCAACCTGGTAAAGAAGGAGCAAATTTATTATCTAGAACAAGACCTCTTTTAATACAACTTGGAGAGTTTTTATTTATACATGGATCTATAACTAATAGATTGATAAAATTTGGTTTAGACTCTAACGGAAAAGTAAATATTTCAAAAATAAATGAACAAACATCAAAATGGTTAAACGGTAAAGGCAAGATACCAAAGTATCTCGAAGACACTACATCTGAAAATCCTGTTTTTTCTAGAATGTATTCTAGTGAACAAGATTTTAATAAATCTGAATGTGATAAAATTTCAAAACAGTTAAGTTATTTTAACAATGTTAATTATGTTGTAATGGGACATTCAAGATATAAAAATATCAACGCAACATGTCAAAATAAATTAATAAGGACAGATGTTTCATTATCTAGAGCTTTTGGAGGTAAACTCTCAGAAAAAGTTAAGAATATACAAGTTCTTCAGATAGAACAGTATAAAAATAAAGACCCAAGTCTTAAAATTATAACACCTACAAAGATTATAGATTTGTAAAAGTCTGAATAATTCTTTCATATTTAGGATTAACATTATACATTTGACCATCTTCATCGTACAATGCTATCCTTTCGATTTTTGGAAATACTATATTGATATCAAATTTGTCTGTATTTGAGATGTAATGTCTCAGTTCAATAAAAAACTCATTTAGTTCTTTTTTAAACTGTAAAAATTTATTTTTATAGGGTTCAACAGCAATGTCTATAATTCCATATTCTTTTTGATTTTCTTCTTCCGAATTGTATATTATATTATTAAAATATTGAACTATTTGACCCTTTGTTTTATTCATAGCTAAAAGATAACCGAATAATTGATAAAGATCATATTCATTTTTTCTTACATTTCTTTGCGACATTCTAGTTTTAATCTCTATTACTGTGTCAGAGTCTGTAGCATCGTTGTATCCCTTGATTATCCAATCATCTTGAGAGTATGTATACAATTTATTATTACCCTTTTTGTATTTTTTATTTTGAATAACAGTTGATTCATTATTTGTTCCACAATCCTTTTTCATACTAGAATTAAGAAAATCTTCAGCGTGTTTAACATCAGAGTCTTTACAATCTGGCTTACTTTTAATTTCGTCTATAATTAGTTTCTTATTTCTTTCGAAATCCTCTGGATTTTTAATTGTCTTCTTAATTTCTTTGTATTTTTGTTTGATTTCGATATCGTATGTTTTATCTTCCTTTGGTTCTATCAATTTTAGATCTTTAAATCTTTGTTTAAACTCATATGGAAAACGTCTGCATAACAACAGAAGCATAGTTTTATATTTTGGTTCAAATGGATTTTTTCCACATGCAGAACCGATACTAGAAATTTCTAGGCAATTCATAACTGTTTAACTAGAAATCTATAATATTTTTAAATAAGTTATTTTTCTGTAAGATTTTTATTTAAGATTCGCTACTAGGTTCTGGTTCTGGTTCTGGTTCTGGAACAGTTTCTGATTCTGGTTCTGGTTCTGGAACAGTTTCTGATTCTGGTTCTGGTTCTGGAACAGTTTCTGGTTCTGGTTCTGGAACCGTTTCTGGTTCTGGTTCTGGTTCTGGAACAGTCTTTATAACATTATTTCTATTATATTGAAATAGATAACGTCGACGGAGTCCAGGTTTTATAGATCTTAAATTGCGACGGAGGTACATTCTATTATAATTTAAATATATTTAAATTGTTAAAAAAAATAAATATAAGGTAATTATTAAATAAATAATTAAAATGGACATCGTCAATGCTATCAATATGAATATGTTCAATACATCAGACATAGACCCTGTTATTAAAAATGAAGTAGTATTTTTTAAAAATATACTAATTCAAAATTTAAATAATTCTGAGGTTTTTCACGGTTACGTTAATAAAATTAATACAACATGGAATATAATATTATCAGAATCGTTCAAGAGTTTAGTTGATAACTATAACCAAGAATATGCTTATAAACAGTTGCAACAATTAGAAAAAGAAAAGAGAATGATGTCTGTTGCAAACGAATATATCCTAGATAATTTAGATTTGGATTCTGCTAGTATCTCCTCAGAAGGAGATTTAATGAATATGTTTAAAAAATCTTCTATTTCAAAGAAAAAAAGACCTTCTAAAAGATTAATCAAAAAGTAATTCTTCTTCTTTTTCTTCTTCTTCTCCGAATTTACCTGGACCGCTATTTATAGACGGTTTACCTTGAAAGTCTACGAATGGAACATTTTGAATCATTTCATATTCCTCGTTATCGATAGGAGTTTCTCTCTTTTTATATCTGATATTCTCTACGCCTAACGAATTTGTATAAACTTCTGGATAATAAAGATGATGTGGATATCCTATATTTGTCATATGCTCTTTTAATTCAGTTTCATTCATTTCGGTGGGTTTCTTTTTAGGTTTTGTTTTTAATTGTACATCATCTGACATACCCGCTCGAGTATCAGGCCAATTATCTAAACTGTAAACTGGAAATTCGTCTTGAAACATATTCTCTGGTTCAACTTCGTCTTGAATATCCACGAAAGAATCTTGAGACATATTCTCTGGTTCATCTTCGATCGTTCCGTAAAAATTAATACCTGTTACTTTAACTTGATCATAAATAAATTTAATCTTTGCTTTAATTTCAGGATCAGTCAACGAATCACTTAATTCTGTTCTAATATTGTCAGTAGGTGTATATAAACCTGCTGCTATAGCATTTGAAATAGCCTCGGTTATTTTTCTAAATTTATTATTAATTAATGCTTTATTTACAAAATCTTTTACTAACGTTAATTTATCATCTTCAACAACGGCGGACATAAACAAAACTTTGTTACCATCTGCGCCATATATAAATACCGGAAACATTGTTAAACCCTTGGCGTATAATTCTGGATAATTCTGTTGCATATATGCCCCAGAATTTTGCTGTACCTTAAGAGCTTTCATCATAGATTCTGTTATTTCAACAGTTTGAGTAACAGGTGTAGGGTCAGATACGTCTGGTACTTGAGGTATAGACTTAATGGGTATAGGAGATACTAAACCGCTTGTTACATAATCTGCCGCAACTTCTAATACATCTGTTGGGGGGTTAGAAAAGGCTTCTTCATTTTCTTCTTTAAGAATCTGAAATAGTTCACGATCTTCGTCTGTACAATAATCTTTAAATTGGCTTATAGGTTTACTTTGGGAAGTCCAAGCTACTTCCCCTTCTGTTAAATGATTAATCATCCAATTTATAATGGCCTCTGTTGATTTTTCTTCAAAAAATTTTAATGTTTCTGTGCTCATTTAATATATTAATTACATTTTATTTTTGTGAAAATTACATAGCCGATGCTTTTGAATTTTTAACATTTTTAAGAGCTTCATCTATAACCCTTGGGTTATCTATACCAACTTGAAGAAGTTCTTCTAAATAACTTTCAGGGTAAATCTTGTGTGTGTAAATAAGTTCTAGAACTTTAGCATTAATTTGTTGTTTTCTAGAATCTTTATTAAACTCTTTAGCAATGTCTTTCTTTACAGAATCTGAAACTAAATTCTTAGCAGACAATTCTTTTATACATTTAATAAGATTGATTCTTTTAAGTGTATCATCTTTAAACTTTATTACATCTGTACCAGTTTCATTGAAGTAATTTTTTCGAAGAGTTGGAATAAGCAAATAATTTTTTGTTAAATTATCCATATAAGTTCTCACATCATCTGTTAAGTCTAAGTCATTAAAAGTTTTATTTGAATCCCATGGAGATATCTGTTCATAAATGTTTAGATCTTTATTAATTTGTGGTTCAGTTAATATTTCTGAATCTGAAAAGGTTTGAAATTCTCCGGTTTCGGTTTGTACAGCTTCTGTAAATTTAATAGGTAAATCTGTATTTGGAAAAGAATATTTTCTTGTATAGATATCATCAAATGTAATAGCTTCTGGTACACCTTCGCGTATGTACAATCTACCCGTAGAAGGATTCTTATAGAAAATTTGATACATTCCTCCGTATGGAATTACGTTTTCTTCCAATCTTATTATATTACCGTTTCTGTTTAATTTAGAATCTACAGAACAATTTTTAAGTAAAACTTCCAGGTCTTTATTAATATCATTTTTCTTTAACGATATCATAAGCATGCGTTCATCTATACTGCTACTAGCTAAACCTTTAAAATCTTCTCCTTTAGATAATTCATTTAACATTGCAGATACATCTGGATCTATACCGCTAGTTGGTAAGCTACTGTAATGTCTGTATATGTCAACATACTGTTCATCTGCGGGAAGACTTGAGTGGCTACAATATCTTGATGCTCGAGCTAAAATTTGTTCTATTCTTGATTCATTCCACCAAGGATCTGTTATGTGTACCTGTTTAACATTTTTAAAAGATACACCTTCCATAACACTACGTGTTCCTAAAATTACTTTAAGTAATTCACCAGTATTATTTTCCATCGAATTGAATGTATTTCTGGCTTTCTTAATTAAAGTTCCATCCTTGTCTTTTGTTTTTGTATCTGAACTCCATATGAAAAATTTACCCATTCCTTTATTTTCCTTTTCAAAACTTACAAGACCGCATGCTTCCAAAATAATAGCTAAAGGTTCTACTCCGTATGTTAGCCAATTTGAGAATATAAAAACTGGACCATTTGACGATAATGTAAGTTCTATAATACTCGCAAATTTAGTAGAAAACTGTTTTACATATTCAATTATTTCTTGAATACTT
>VMHT01200506.1_pt1 | contig 12977 bp, 20 predicted proteins | sample 4693611 | NCBI WGS metagenome assembly VMHT01 (sample SAMN12280063, study PRJNA550983) | marine metagenome | isolation source: seawater sampled from same location over 5 years 0.02-0.2 micron viral filtrate | place: USA: collected off the coast of southern California halfway between the port... ... | reverse complement strand
TGTTAAACCCGAATGCAATTTTAATACAATATCGTTCTGTTTGAGTTGAGCCTCTTCTAGTTCAGCCACCTTATCCAAAAGCTTCTCTAGAAACTCTGTTAAATTAGAACCTCGGACAAGGGGTTGCGGGTCCCTGTCTGTTCCTGTTATAAATTCTATTCTAGCATCTGTTAGTCTTCTACCATTTGAGTTTAATTCACCACGTATACCTAGGTTTTCTGCTCTGGCGCCTCCGGCGTATATCTTAACAGATTCTCGGCCAATCACTCGGACATGATCTGACTTTATGCCGATACCTGCTTCATCTACTGGTCTTCCAAAGTTGCCCGGAGGCAAGCCAAAATAATGATCAATTTTGCACTTTTGACTTATGTATATTCTTGATGCATCAGCAAAGAAGTTAGGCCCAGCAAGTGTAGTTCTTTTAACAGGATCAATCACTTTATTAAACACTCCGCTTTTTCTATTTAAAGACGATAATCTACCGGCAACAATATCTATAGAAGCACAAGGCTGTCCTCCGACATTTCCATAACCAGACAGAAGATTTGAGTCCCTGTCTCGGCCAAATACTATCTGACAATTCAACCTTTCTGGTGAATCCGCTTTTTTGTTTTGATAGTTAACATCGGGATACACTATTTCACAACCAGCCTGTTCATAAGTGGGCATCTCTTCATAATATTGATCATGAAGCATTCCGGGTCTTTCTGAGCCCTCTCTGACTGCTTTAATTAAAAAGTCTGGTGTTACGTTTGTTTCTATTGCCATACTGTTCTCTTATTCTTGTTTATATACTTGGTCTCGGTCTGAAATTTCAAAGTGCCAAGCTTCCCCTGTTCTGTTTAGAGTGCTTTCGAAACCATATGTCGGAGCATTAGCAACCATCCAAGTATGTTGATCTGTTCCAACTAGATCTCGAACCCTGACAATACCACTGCCCCAGTCGAATGCCATACCCCAACCGTGGTTTGAAGTGCCCGGAGCAGCACTCAGGGCCGGCTGTGTTGCCTCTAAGTAAAGTTGCTTAGCATAGCTTCTAAAACATGAGTTAATTATAATATATTTAACCGACCAGCCTTGCGCTATTGCTTCGGTTCTATAGGCTCTGCATAGTTCTTTGAATTTATTAGCGTAGTTTTCACCAGCAACTTTAGCAAATGCTATGCCACCGTTAGGGTCGGTGCTTCGGTAATCCAAGAGGATCTTATTGCTATCGTAAACAAGACCTGGTGACGTCACTTTTGTACCGTTCACATTCAGCAAGAAATCAAAATCAGCATCTGTTAGTGTGCCGTTCTTGACCACATTGTCCGTGGCTTTAAGTGTAAGCTTTTCTGGTGTGGTCGCAGCGGCAAGTCTGTTAATTTCTGCTTGAATTTGCTGGTCACGACTGAGGTTATCAAAAGTTTGTTGGGTTTGTCCGCCGCTTTCATCAATTTTTCTGCTTAGCTTGTCAGCGTACTCATCGTCAGTAGCTATCTTGTTGACGATTGAGAAAAACTCGCTAACACCCTGCTGTGCTGGGGTGTTGAGCTGCACGGTTACGATATCACCTACTTGAATGTTCTTTGTGCTAGTCACAACGGCTTGGGGACAATTCAAAATAGCTGTTATCGCTTTGTCTGCTGATACGGCATCAATTGGGTCTAGAAGGTTATCATCTAGATCGAACCTCTTTACGTAAGTTACAAATTCATATACGTCTTCACTACCCATTACCAAGATAGGCTCAGACAGATCTGTTGGAAGGGTTAACACTCTCGCTTCAAAAAATATCTTGCCAATGAATCTATTGTCTGCTTGATGCTCTGCTTCTTGGGCTTCATCAAGGCGACGTCGTTTTCTCATTGTTGGCTTTGTCAAAAATGCTTTTAATTTATCATTATTACAGCTAGCCATCTCCGTCATCCTTGTCAATCATAGAAAATATGTTCTCCATATCAGCTTCAGTCAAGCCTTCTGCCTTCTTTTGGTCTTTTTGTATTAGCGTTGCAACCTTCACCATCTGTTCGTTGGAACGTTGTAACGTTTCAACATACTTGGCCAATGTTATACCTATATCTCGATGCCTTGATTCGTCTTTTGACAAATATTGGATTGCGTCATTGAGGAGATCGCGTGTCACTTCACGGTCACTCTCAATGTTTTTTAAGGCCTTTTCTATAATGTCATCTAATTTTTTGCTCATATGGTAAGTAGTTTTTAGTCAAAAATGTCGTTGTCCCACTTTGTTCTGAAGTTCCTGTACTTCTTTCTCATCTTGTTTAGCTGGGAGACTATCTGCTTGGTGTTCAGGCCGGTTATTTCACGGAGGTAAAGATACACAGCCTTTTTATTAAAAATTTCTATCTCGTCTTTTGAACTTAAAACAATCCTAACAGCATTGTAAACCTTTCTTTCGTTATCATTCATAAACTCTGTTTCCCAGCTGTCTATTTCTTTCCACAAATGTTCCCAGAATTCTTTCTCTATTCTGCCTTGAAGATAGGTGTCCTCTCCTGTTCGCATTATGTTTTCGATTTCTGCTTGGGCCTTATCGTACTCGACCTCGCGCTGATTGCGTTTGGCATTTTTCTTTACTTGGTGAATGAACCAGTTCTTGGTTATGACGCTAAAATAAGAGAACGCTTTTGATCCTCTGTTTGGGTCGTACTTAGCTAGAATGGTCGTTAGCCATACTTTACAATCGTCCCTCAATTCATCAATATTGGGCAGCGTGGTAAAGCGATAAGTGAACACTATCTTATCAACCATCTCACTGAAGGCTGGCTGTATTAAGTCTTCATAAAGTTCGGACTTTCTAACAAATGTTGTGTTTTCCTGGCAATATTCAACTATTGCGTCTTCGTGTACCTGCGTAAAATACATCCTTTTGGACTTCGTCCTCTTCTTCATTCTCGGCATTTTCTATTTCCTTGTTGTTTTGTTGAAATTCGACTGGCTCTAATTGTAGCACAGCCTCTTGATATTCCTCTAATTCCTCCAAGAACAGTGTGGTGTGTTCTAGTAAATTTTTTATATCTTCGTCTCCGTAATATTCTTGCAGAGAGTAGATGGTTCTAACATGTCCACTATAAGCTTTTGATAACTCCACAATATCATTGATATTTTGGCTTATCCAGGTTAGTCGGCCCAATACGTCCTTGATATACCAAAGCGCAAAAATATTGATAGTTACGGACGATAATAGGGCAATTATTAATGCTATATCAATTGTCATTTTTTATATCCTTTGTTTGCTTGATGGAATCATTTAAAATCTTTCGATTGTCCTCTATGGCTTCTCGAACTCTCTTAGCAGAATCTGACTCTGGTTTTGCGACATATGTAAGTTGAGGTATTCTTCGAAGACAATCACTGCTAAAGCATATGTCGCAATGATCCTGAACTTCGTTCATACCGTGCACAGTTTTAAACTGGCCTCCACAACTAGAGCACTCGTATACATATCTAGGCATCTTCATTGCCTGTGTATATCTTTGGTTTTACTTTAACGTGTGGAGTCTTCACAGTTGGTGGATTCTTAACAAGAAGCGTACCATCGTCCATGACTTCCAAGTCAAAGTTTTTAAGAACAGGGACTATGTCTGTCTGCTCTAGTAGTGATTTTTGGAGCGCCATCATTATTGCGCCCATTGCTTGATCTGATAATTTCATTTTTTCTCCTTACCATTTGAAATTGTTTTTGTAATATTTTACTATTCTAGGCAACTCTTCTGAGAATGTTTTCTCTGGTTTCCATCCTAAACGCCTCAGCTTGCTGTCGTTCAGTGCATACCTAACATCCTGACCGGGTCGTTTAAACCCAAGATCTAGATACTTAGATGCATCTTCGACATTGTGTCCAAAATAGTTCTCTATTACTTGCACCGTAGTTTTGATGTTCTTTTGTTCGAAGCCACCAGCAACATTGAAAACCTCGTTGGTTACACCAGACTCTATAATCTTAACAACAGCAGATGCTGTGTCGTCTGAGTGTAGCCAGTTTCTGACTGGTTCGCCTTCATTGTGTAGTCTAATCTTCTTTCCCCTCATGAGATGCTTGACGCAGATAGGTATAAGCTTCTCAGGGTATTGCCCTATCCCGTAATTGTTTGTTGGACGAAGTATAATGTATTTCATTTTATATGTTCTCGCCCAAGCGAGGATAAACATGTCTGCTGCTGCCTTAGAGGCAGAATATGGGTTAGATGGCTTTAAAATATCGCTCTCGATGTGTTGACCTTCGGTAATGTCGCCGTATACTTCGTCTGTGCTAAAGTGGAAGAAGATAGGTTGATCGTCGACGTTTCTAGGCTTCTTTCTGATAAGGTCGAGCAAGTTCTTAACTCCAACAACATTTGAATGTATGAAATCATGGCTGTCTATGATGCTATTGCCAACGTGTGACTCTGCTGCTATGTTGATGACATAGTCGCAATCGGGTAGGTATTTAAGCTCAGCTATGTCTTCTTTGACAAACGTAAAGTTCTCAAACTGAGTGAAATCATCTAGAAGCTCTGTGTTTGCAGCATACGTGCACTTATCGACACCGTAGACTTTCCAGCCCTTTGCTAGACATCTTTTAGTCACATGAGAACCTATCAAGCCCAGACACCCTGTTATCACTACTAATTTCATCTAGTCTCCCTTCTCTATTCTATAGCTATCACTATCGAAGTGTTGTGTGGAAAACTCAAATAATTCTGTGTCTTCTAGTGCTTCCATTCTGTGTCTCAAGCCAATATAGACGTGAAAGTTGTCACCAGTTTCTAAAATAGTGGTGTTTGCTTTGTTAATATCATCTTGATCTGAGTAATAGACTAGTATTTTGCCAGATTGGACATAGAAGACCTCATCCTTGAGCTTGTGATAGTGCCAAGAGCACTTCTTGCCCTTTACAAAGTAAAGCAGCTTTCCACAATACTTTTCTGAATTGTGAAACCATTTTTCAAAGCCCCATCCTTTTGGGACAAAGTTAATTTCTTGTGTTGAAGAAGTCTTCATCTCTCATTCCTTTATCATCTATATACACATCGCCCGATGGCTTGCCTAAAAATAACTTGTGGTATTTTACACCCCATTCGTCAAGTTGCCTAGAAGTTAACTCATAGAACGCAGCATTTGCATACCCAGCAGAGTTTCCAGACCTTCCCATTCCTCTAGCTGTCTGGAACACTATGATGTTTCCGGTGTCATACAACCTGTTTATCACGCTTATTCGGTTCCTATAAGGTTCGGCTTTTTCATAATCACCATCGGTTTTAGTACAAATGGTGCCGTCTATATCTATAACATAAGTCATTTTGTCTCCAGTATTTTAGTGGTTGAGTAGTCTCCGACTCTATCAAAGAACAAAACCTCATCGGCATGTTCGGAGCCTATCACATTCTTGCCTCTCCAATCGGAACCAACAATAAGGTATCGAGGAGAGTGTGTCTTTACGCTTTCTATCAGCTCAGAGTCGCTATTAAAGACCGTTACTTCATCAACATAGGTAATAGCCTCAAGAAAAAACTTACGGTCTTCTTGGGTGTTTATTGGGCGTTTATAGCCTTTGCTTTGTTTTACCCTAGCATCACTGTCAATCCCGACGACCAAGTAGTCGCCTTGACTTTTAGCATATTGTAGAAGCTCAACATGTCCTCGATGGAGCACATCAAAACATCCATTTACCCATATTTTATTAATAGTTTGCATACCACGGCCTGTCAATTAGTTTGTACACTTTCATAAGCTGCTTCACTCCATCGTCAAGATCATACTTACATTCAAAACCGATATCGTATATTTTTTGACTGCTTACGATGTAGTCTCTTTTATCCGGGTCTTGTGTGAACTCGGCTTTTATTATCTCAACTGGAATGTATTGTTGTATCTTCTGGGCCAGTTGGAGTTTGTTCATATTGATGGAGTCGTTTCCGACGTTAAATGTCTGCCCTTTGCACTTGTCCCAGTTGTCTATAATAAATAAAAACACGCGACATATGTCCCAAATGTGTACGTAGTTTCTCATAAACTCGCATTCATACAAAACGAGAACCCTGTCTTTGATTGCTTTCAACACAAAGTTGTTAACCAGCAGGTCGGTTCTTGCACGAGATGAGGGGCCAAAAACAGTCGCTAGTCGTAGTGTGCAGCAACCCTCAGTTTCTTGATAAACCTTTTCAGCATCTACCTTGGTCTTTCCATATAGTGAAACTGGGTTTAGTGGCGATTCTTCTGTACATACTGAACCGTCTTCGCTAACTCCGTAACCTGAGTTGGTGCAAGGGTAAATCAGTATTTGCTCTGGTCGTTTGTTTTCCGCAATCCATTTGTTAACGTCAAAGTTGATCTCGACTGCTTCTTTAGGTCGCTGAGCGCATAGTGGAAAACCGACAAGACAAGCCAGTGGAACAATAACGTCTGCTTCGTCCAAATAGCTTTTAAGCAAATCCAATCTTCTGACGTCTAGCATTTCAAAGTCAAAATTTTCATGACCGCTATATCTCAGTAACGACTCTGGGCCGTATTCCAAATTGTCCACGACACGTACATCATGACCAGCGTTTAGTAAAAAACCAACCAATTCGCTGCCGATGTAGCCTGCGCCACCTGTTATTAAAACTTTCATCTTTTTATTTCTCCTTTTATCCATTGTGTAAACATAACAAAATCAGATGCTTTTGCATATAGTGGGTTCTTAAAAGCCGCTGGTTCGTTCTTTTCAAAGAAGTAATGACCAGACCAAGCAAATGGGTAAACCACGAATGGCGTGAATAGTAGCATCCAGAACCCACCTGTAGTTAAAAAATAAATTATATAACTGATGGTCGCTACTTGTCCTAAAACGTGAAGTCTTCTACACCATAAGTTCTGGTGTAATGTTAGGTAGTGCTTGTAGTATTCGCTAAATTTCATCTACAGTATTCACTCCTTTTAATTGCACAACCACTGTTGCGCACTCATTGGCATAGGCCAATGACTTATCAATATCTCCTGTTTTCAGGTAATTAACACAGAGAGCAGCCATGAAGGTATCACCTGCTCCGCAAAGATCCTTTATTTCAACCTTTTCTACTGGGTATGTTTTATCACCAAGCATACAGCCGTTTGAACCAAGAGTTACAATAATTTTATCTTTTGCCCAATCTGACTTGTCAATAAACGCCAAAGAGCTTTGGTACTCGTTCTTATTTATCTTGATGTATTTGCAATTTTTACAAAAGTCACCAATCACCTTCTTTGTATCAATAAAGACTGAATCATGATTGTTGCAAATAAATTGAATGTCTTCCTCAAGTAGAAAACCCTTGTTGTAATCTGAGATAATGATCAGGTCAAAGCTCTTGATAAAGTCTACATCCAGGTCTGTGACCCTATTCACACGTCCTTCTCCGGAATCAACCCTTAAGAACATGTGGTTTGTCTCTTCATGAACATATCTCTTTTTTTCTATGGATATCTCGTTTGTTTTCAGAATGGCAGGGACACCCATTGACACAACGTTTTGATAAACGTTACCAGCCATTCCGAGGTTAGTCTTCCTATATGTCGGAACAAAGACAGGCACAGGTGAGTCTGGTGCTAACCTTTCGGAGCGTCCATAAACATGCACATCAGTGCAACCATCACCTATAACCAATATCTTACTCATCCCAGCTGATCTCCCAGTCTTTAAACTCAGCCGCTAAGCAGTCTATCTTGTAATCTTTTCTGCCACCGGCAACTTCTTGTATCTTGTTTTTAGCTGTGTTTCTTATGCCATTCAGCCCATGTGTAAGTTCAAGGTCATTTCCGTCCTTAATACCCTTGCGGTAGTTTGACTCGTTGTGCCAAATGTGCAGATTCATCTGCGAGAGAACGACAATCGCTCTAATCATTTCACCGTCAATCCCATCAGACTCCGGTAATAGCATATTGATATCATGCACGATATCTTTAATTTCTTGGGCATACTCTTCTTTGTGGTCTGATATAAAGACCTCCTTGAGTTGTGCAATCGATAACCTATCTATTAGTTCTGATAGTGTTGGTAGGTATTTTCTTTCACTCATTTTGTCTCCTTATAATCTCTACAGCCTTGAAGGGCTTCGCGCAATGCAGTGCAAATTCTGTCCATGTTTTCTTCTGTTAAGTATTGGTGACAGCCAATGTGTACCCCATTGTCACCGACCCACTCTGCTTCAGGGAAGTCGCCTAGTTTATAGCCCATATCCGCAAAGGCGTCGTGCTGGGTGGGTATACAGCCAAAGTTTCTCTTATGATGAATATTGTACTTGTCTAAAACCTGCTTTACAATCTCTATTGTTCCTTCTTTCTTGCAAGTTATGCTAAATCCGTGCGGACAGTTTATGTTGCCCTCGTCTTCTTCAGAGAACCAAGCCACGTCTTCATAGCCCAAACAAGCTTCTCTCATTGTCTTCATAAAGGCGTGACGTGTCCAAAAGGTATCCCAAAATACTTCTATTGCCTCAAGACCTATCGAAGCTTCCAGATCATTCATTTTAGAGTTTAAACCTATTCTCTTGTGATCAAAATACACAGAGTCAAAAGGTCGACCGTGAGATCTTGTAGAGAACAAAAGATTCGCTATTCTATCATCATTTGTTGAGACCATTCCGCCTTCTCCACAACACACAAGATGTGCAACGTAAAAGCTGTAGATTGACATGTGTCCCCAGTGGCCAACGTACTTGTCTTTATATTTGGCTCCGTGCGCCTCACAGGAGTCTTCGATAACAAGAATATCGTGCCTATCTGCTATTTCACAAATGACATCCATCTCAGCCATTCTTCCCATTGTGTGTACGACCTGTATCGCGACTGTGTTCTCGTTTATTGCCTCTTCTATCTTTGCTGGGTCGATATTTAGTGTTTCTTTGTTCACGTCGACAAACCTAGGCACCAAGCCCGATGCTCGGACAGCATTTGATGTTGCAATAAAGGATAGCGCTGGTACGATGACCTCGCTTACATTCCTTTTTGCACCCTTAAGATCGTACAAAGAGAAACAAGAGTTGATGCAACCGTCTGTTCCGGAACTCATTGCTACGCTTCTCTTATAATCAAACAACCTTGACCACTCTTTTTCAAGTTCACGAACCTTTGGTCCACCAGAAGCCCAGTGAGTTTCGCAAACGTGCATTAGATTGCGTTTTGCAACCTCTCCAATTCTAAGTTCTCCAAATTCAATTCTTTTCATTTTATCTCCTATAAATTATATAAGTCGCCGTGCTCAACAATAAGTGTCGACTTTTCGCCAAAAAGGGCTTTTCTATACGCCGGAATGACTTGGTGGGGGTATAGTAGTTCAACGACATCAATGTTCGTAGATGCGCTTCTAAAGGCTTCTGTATAGTTTGCCTTGTGTTGATGTCCCGGATCTAGTGGGTATTCTGAGCCTACAACGGCTTTCATAATGACTTTTGGTTTGCTTTGACCCATAGACATAGCTTCCCACTTGTCAAGGTGGTTTATTATCTGGTTCATAGCCAAGATGATAAAGTTCATTCTAGGATAGATGGACACAGGTATATACCCCTCAAGTGCAAGGCCCAGTGCCACACCAGCTTGGAACTCCTCAGCTACTGGTAGCTCTAGAAGTTTGTCTTTTGGAAAGTTTTTAACTTGATGTGTCAGTGCGGTACCTTTGTATTCAACCGCCTGTCCTATGAATAGTGTCTTGGGGTGGTTACTCAGTAACTCCATACCTTTAAACACTTCTTTTTTATAATTCATCATTTTTCATATCCTAATTTAATAAAGTCATCTTTGTAAAACTCATACACAAGGTCTCTCGTCATATCATTGTAGAGTTGATCAACAGGAATACTTTGCCTTTGTTTGGTACCATTTAGTCTATACCTTCCGTCGAATGGCGGCAAGAGAGGCACAAGTTCTCTGAGTTTATTGTAATCTTCTTCGTAGTTCTCAAGCTTGCCGACAAAGTCCACTCCAACTTCTCCGTTCTCATCTTCTAAAAACTCAAACTGTGTTCCGTATCTCCTGGTAAGCTGGTGGATGCAGCAGTTGTCTAATTCAAAAAAACCTTGAACTGTGTTGATTGACCGGCCTCTACTCCAGCAGGGGCAAGAATCCATTGTGCTATTGTGCATGATTGAAATAAACCTATCATAAGGATTTCTAACAAACGAAAAAGAAAAATAGTCTTCTGTTGTGAAAATATCTTGCTCCTTCCATTGTTTAAGTGTAAAGTGCCCATGTATTGAGTATATGTATTTTGCTGCTGGTGTTAGTGGCCTCTGGTTGTCGTCTAGAAGCCGGCCACAATTTGACTTTCTTGCGACAGCGCCTCTAAGATCAGGGTCATCATGATTGAAATCATCACTAATCATTGCGTAACGACTTATCGTTGCTGTCTTTGGGATACTAATTTCAACACATTTCTTATCTGGGTAAACCATTAAAACTCCACAAATACGCCTGTTCCGGAATGAGGGTACGTTAAAGTGTATCCGTAGTGAATAACCTCAACTGTTGTTTCCTCAGCCAGTTTCTTATACATTTGCGATAACTCAAATGTTGTTATCTTACCCCAACAATCTTCAGTCGGTGTTCCAACAGATTTTCCATTGTCCTCAACTACGAAAGTGATTGGTAAGTCATTAGACATGCTATAGACCATAGACTCGTGGCAAATGCCAGTCCTAAAAGCCATATCGCCCACAAAGCAATAAACTCTGCTTGTTTTTTCCTGCTTCTTCAGGGCCAGGGCGGTACCGGTGGCTATTGGACAAATACCACCTACAATGGCAGAACTAAAGAAATTAAACTCAGGGTAATGCAAAGTTATCGAACGACCCTCTAATATGTCGTTTTTAACTTTGTTCTGGGGTACGCCCTTGAGCAAAGCATGCAAGTGACTAGCCCATGTAGAATAGACATAATCTTCGTCTGAGATTTCGTAGTAAGAAAATATATCGATAAGCTTGAGTTCGTTGCCATCTCGGAGGTGCACAGGGGCTTTGATTTGACCTGACTCGTAGAGTTCAGCTATCTCTTGTTCAAACTTTTTTAAATCTTCAATTTTTAACATTTTGTTTTAACTCCAATAAACTCATAGACTGCTCGTCTCTCTTTGAAACTATCTGGTTGAATTCAGAGTTCCATTGTGGATCAATAGTTGCATCATTATAGTGAACGCTCCATTGGTCCTGAGCGCCTGTATAATACTCGCTCCATTTGTAATAGAACGTGCAAGTTGATGACAAACACTGGTGAGCGTTTAATGTTCTCGGCCCTACAAGTACTGATGTGTTTTCAGGGTCATCCCCATCTAATATATAAACATTCTTCTCGTCTGTGTCGACATTGTATGTTACAAGTTTTATTTTTCCTTGCAGACATGCTATAAGTTTCCAAGTCTTACTATCTCCATGAAAACCTCGTATGACGCCCTGAAATGACTTAGACACTTTGTCTTGTACGAAGTGAACTCTTGGTATATCTCTGTTGTCGTAAACAGTGTATATGTTCCCTCGCTCTTCGAAGTGCTTGTTTTCAACTATTACATAATCACTGTACATTTTTCTTGTACCACTCACTTGTTATTTCCAAACCCTCTTCAACACTAGTTGTTGGTTCCCATCCTAGTTGTTCTTTGGCTTTGTCACAATTTAAGATAACTGTTGTTGGAATATCTGGTTTGGTTAGATCAAACTTGAACTGTAGTTCTTTATTATTTACTTTCATAATCATTCTAGCCAAGTCCAGGATTGGATACGCCTGTCCTGCTCCGCAGTTGTAAAGCTCATATTTCTCTTCTTGCTTTTCTATGCACATATCGATAAACTCTATCAAGTCATCAATAAAAATAATATCTCTAGAAGCTTGACCTCTGCCCCATATCTCCAAGGTGCCTTCCGCATTTATAACTTTATTGATGAAGGCTGGAACTACGTGACACTTATCAAGGTCAAACTTGTCATTGGGACCGTATACATTAGAGTGCCTGAACGCGGTGAACTTAGTATCTCCAATTCTAGAGTAGAATTCACACATCTTTTCATTAAAAACTTTCATATTACCAACGCCAAAATATGACGGATAGATCTCGTCCAATGCGCTCCAATCTTCCTCAGACTGTGGATATTCCTTCGGTTGATACATAACTGTACAACTTGGAAACAAAAGGTGCCCAACAGAAGCTTTCATCGCTTCTCTAAATATCCAAGCATTCATGACGGTGTTATCTGTGACGTGAACATAAGGTCTTTCAACCACGTCTTTTGCCCCAGTGGTCGTTGCAGCAGCTTGAAGCACCACATCGTAGTGTTTTCTTTGGAAAAGGTCTATTACCTGCTGTTCGTCTCTTAAGTCCACAGAAACGTATTCTACGCCATTTGACCAGCCCTTTTCTGGTATGACTTTGTTGAATAGGGTAGCAGTGATATCGTACCTGTATTTAAAGTATTCTAAAGCGGTTTTGCCAATGAAACCATCAGCACCACAAATTAGCATTGTTTTACTCATTCTTCCCCCTTAATGATGTAAGCTATTCCAACCTCTTTGGAGTGAGAAATAAAGTTCCAATCTAGCCCACTCTCTCTGAGTACTCTAGGTGTTCCGTATCTTTCACCTTCAAAGTTAGCATCGTGTAGAGCTATAATGCCACCAGGTTTGACCTTAGACCAGTAGTTTTCCAGATCTTTTTTCACGTATTCATAAGAGTGGTTGCCATCAATAAAAACGGCATCATATAATTCAGTTATATCCTTGTGCACAACTGTTGAGTCGCCTTGTATCAAAGTTTCAAAGTCCTCATCAATCTCTGCGCTATATCTTTCAATAAATTCGCTGTCGTATTCAATTGTCGTAATCTTTTCAAGTATCAGGCTCAAAACAAAATGAGTAGAGCCCCAATGTCCTAGTCCAACTTGCAATATTGACTTGGTATTGTGGTTCAACAACAACTCCAAAAAGTCGTATAACTCTTGTCTTACTTGCTGGTGAACTTGTGGGTGGCTATTAACAATATCAACACTTGGGTC
>VMHT01121640.1_pt1 | contig 12977 bp, 10 predicted proteins | sample 4693611 | NCBI WGS metagenome assembly VMHT01 (sample SAMN12280063, study PRJNA550983) | marine metagenome | isolation source: seawater sampled from same location over 5 years 0.02-0.2 micron viral filtrate | place: USA: collected off the coast of southern California halfway between the port... ... | reverse complement strand
TGACCCAGAAATGGGTGCATACCGGTCTCGAGGACTTCCATAAATTGCCGGAAGCGGAGCAGGAGAACGTGTTCGGCCGCACCAAGGCGGACGCGGTGGAATTCGACGACGAGCGCATGCCCGTCAACGCCCACGTGGGGCGCACCGACGTGGACTACCACGGCGTGCCGCAAAAAATCTGGCGGCGCTCGGTGCCCTACGGCAACACCACCGAATACGGGCTCTATTTTATTGCGTTCAGTTGCGAGCTGGACCGCTTCGACTATCTGCTGCGCCGCATGTACGGCCTGACCGACGACGGCGTCCGCGACCGCCTGCTGGACTTCACCCAGCCGGTGACCGGCGCCTGGTGGTACGCGCCCACGCGGGAGTGGCTGGCGGCCCTGTGAGCACCGACAACCGCGTCCAGACCGCCGCCCGCCCGTTGCTGGGCGTGGCCCTGATGGCGCTGGGCGTGGGCATCCTGCCGGTGATGGACGGGCTGGCCAAGCACCTGAGCGCCGAGTACCACGTGGTGCACGTTACCTGGGCCCGCTATCTGTTCCATTTCGTGCTGCTGGCCGCGCTGTTGCTGTGGCGGCTGCCGCTGCGCGAGTTGCTTCCCCGGCGCCTCGGCCTGCAGATCGTGCGCAGTGCCTTTTTGCTGTCCACCACGCTCTGCTATTTCGGCGCCATTGCCTTCCTGCCCCTGGCCAACGCCCTGGCGCTGGCGTTCATCGGCCCGCTGGTGAGCACCGCGCTGGCCCCCTGGCTGCTCGGCGAGCACGCCGGGGCGCGCCGCTGGCTGGCGGTGGTGGTGGGCTTCAGCGGCACCCTGGTGGTGATCCGGCCCGGCTGGGCGGCGTTCGAATGGGCGTCGCTGCTGGGCGTGGCCGCCGGTGTGTCCTACGGGCTCTATCAGCTCACCACCCGCCGTCTGTCCGGCAGCGGCCGCGCCTCGGTGACGCTGTTCTATACCTCGGTGTTCGGCTTCGCCGTGCTCAGCCTGGTAGTGGCGCCGTTCTGGACCACGCCGGACCTGGGCGGCTGGGGCCTGATGCTGATCATGGGCAGCGTCGGCGCGCTGGCGCACTTTCTGATTATCAGCGCCTTCGAATACGCCCCGGCGCCGGCGCTCGCGCCGGTCAGCTATATGGAGATGGTGTCCGCGGTGACGGTGGGCTGGCTGGTGTTCGGCGATTTCCCGGACGCCTTCACCTGGACCGGTATCGCCTTGATCGTGGTCAGCGGCCTCCTGGTGGTCACCGGAGGCCGCCTGCCCAAAACCTAGTCCGCCTTCCAGCCGGTGAACATCTTGCGGATCAGGAAGGGGGTGAGCTTGAGGCTGGCGCCCAGCCACTGGCCGACGCCGGTGGGGAAGGCGAAGCGCAGGGCGTTGAGCAGGCCCTTGTAGGTGGCCTGGTCGAATGGGTACCACCAGAGGTTGCGCTTGGCCGGCAGCAGGTCCCAGTTGATCACCTTGGCGTTGGTCATTTCCAGCAGGCCTTCGGGGCCGTGGGTGCGGCCGATGCCGGATTCCTTCCAGCCGCCCCAGGGCGCTTCCGACAGACCGTGAGTGTAGAGGTGGTCGTTGATGGTGGTGACGCCGCTTTCCAGGCGCGCCGCCAGTTCCCGGCCGCGCTTGTTGTCGCCGGTCCAGATTGACGAGGTGAGCGCCAGGTTGGAGCGGTTGGCTTTTTCCAGCGCCTGTTCGGCGTTGGCGACTTTTTCCACCGCCAGGATCGGGCCAAAGGTTTCCTCGCACACGGTGAGCATGTCGTCGGACAGTTCCGTGAGCAGGGTGGCGGGGAAGAAGAAGCCGTTGTCCACGTCGCCCACCGGTTGTGACTGGGCCTGGATACGCGCGCCCTTGGCGAGGGCGTCTTCCAGGTGCTGCTGGACGGTGCGCAGCTGGCCCTCGGTGGTCAGGCTGCCGATGTCGGCGGTGACCTCCTTGCCGTGGCCGGGGCCGTGGCGCAGGGCGCGGGTCTTTTTCGCCAGCCGTTCCACGAAGTCGTCGTAGACGGCGGCTTCCACGTAGATGCGTTCCACGCCGCCGCAGCTCTGGCCGGCGTTCTGGTAGCCGGCCCAGGCGGCGCCGTTGGTGGCGCGCTCCAGGTCGGCGTCGGCGAGCACGATCATGGCGTCGTTGCCGCCCAGTTCCAGGGACACCGGCGTCAGCGTCTGCGCCGCCTGGGCCATCAGGGTCTTGCCGGCGGGCACGCTGCCGGTGAAGAACAGTTTGTCGATGCCGTTTTCGAAGAAGGCGGTGGCCACCTTGGAGCCGGAGCCGACGATGTGCTGGAACAGCCCCTCCGGCAGTTCGCCGGCGTCCAGGATGCGTTCGATGGCGCGGCCCACCTCCGGGGTGGCGGCGGCCACTTTGAGCAGCACCGCGTTGCCGGCCATCAGCGCCATGACGATTTCACCGAACGGGATCGACAGCGGGTAGTTCCAGGGGCTGATGATGCCCACCACGCCCAGCGGCAGGTGGCTCACTTCGGTGCGCTTGTTGGCGAACAGCAGGTGGCCGGCGGCGCGTTTTTGCGGGCCGAGCACCTTGCCGGCGTTTTTGGCGTACCAATTGCACGCCAGGGCACAGGGCAGCACTTCCGTGGCCAGGGCGTCGATGCGGGTCTTGCCGTTGCTGTCACTGACGGTGGCGGCCAGGTCCTCGGCGCGGTCGACGATATAGCGGCGCATCAGCTCGATATGGCGGGCCCGTTCCTTGAACGACTTGGCCGCCCACTGGCGCTGGGCGGCGCGGGCCCGTTGCATGCGCTCGGGCATGCCAGCGAGATCGGTTTCATTGAGCTCGGCCACGGCGGCGCCGGTGGCGGGGTTGATATCGGTGACGGTCATCTCGTGGCTCCGGCCATGGACGATAAAACGGGTGGGTGACAAACGATAATGGAAGCATACGCCCCCGGCCCGGGGAATGGCGATGCCGCCGTTGTGAGCGGCGCGGCTGTCAAACTTTGCTATGCTGACCGACGGATAAAAAAGGAGAAACGATGATCGAGGATTTCAATGCATGGCTGCCGTTCTACGGCGCCTGGGTGGTGGTGTGCACGCTGCTGAGTTTGATGATCGCGCGCAACAAAGGCATGAAACCGCTGCTGCCCGCCGCGGCCGGTTTCGTGGCCGCGTTCATTCCGATCGTGGGGTTGATCTATCTGGTGGTGCTGGGCACGCGGCCCGCGAAATAGCGGGCGTTAACCGGCGAGCAGGTTTTTCAGGATGCTTTGGTAGATGCCGGTGAGCGTGTCCAGCTCGGAGATGGAAGTGTGCTCGTCCACCTTGTGGATGGTGGCGTTGACCGGGCCCAGCTCGACGACCTGAGCGCCGGTGGGGGCGATAAAGCGGCCGTCACTGGTGCCGCCGGCGGTGGACAGATGCGTGTCGGCGCCGGTGTGTTCCTTGATCGCCGCCACGGTGGCGTCCACCAGGGCGCCGCGGTCGGTGAGGAACGGCTGGCCGGACAGCTTCCACTCGATCTCGTAATCCAGGCCGTGGCTTTGCAGGATGGTTTCCGTGCGCTGGCGCAGTTCGAAATCGGTGACTTCGGTGGAAAAGCGGAAATTGAACAGCACCTGGCAATCGCCGGGGATCACATTGGTGGCCCCGGTGCCGGCGTTGATGTTGGAAATCTGAAAGCTGGTGGCCGGGAAGAAATCATTGCCCCGGTCCCATTCCGCCGCCGCCAGCTCCGCCAGGGCCGGTGCCACTTCGTGCACCGGGTTGCGGGCCAGGTGCGGGTAGGCCACGTGCCCTTGCACGCCTTTTACCGTGAGCAGGCCGCCCAGGGAACCGCGCCGGCCGTTCTTGATCACGTCCCCGACGGTGTCCGTGGAGGAGGGCTCGCCCACCAGGCAGTAGTCGATGTGCTCCTCGCGTTCCTGCAGGGTTTCCACCACCTTGACGGTGCCGTTCACCGACGGGCCTTCCTCGTCGGCGGTGATCAGAAAGCCGAGGCTGCCCCGGTGGTCCGGGTGGGCGGCGATAAAGTCTTCCACCGCCACCAGCATGGCGGCGATGGAGCCTTTCATGTCCGCCGCGCCGCGGCCGTAGAGCAGGTCGCCGTCCTCGGTGGGCTCGAACGGGTCGAAGCGCCATTTGCCGGCGTCGCCGGTGGGCACCACGTCGGTGTGCCCGGCGAACACCAGCAGCGGGCCATCGCTGCCGCGCCGCGCCCAGAGGTTGCGCACTTCCTCGAACCACAGCGTCTCGCACTGGAAGCCCAGGGCCTCCAGCTTTTCGATCATCCAGTCCTGACAGCCTTCGTCCTCCGGCGTCACCGACGGACGGCGAATCAGTTCCTTGGCGTACTCGAGGGTTCTGCTCACGGACACTCCGGTTTTAGTTGTGTTTATGCAGCTCTTCGTTGAGCGCCACGGCGGTTTTGTTGGTCTGGCACTGCACCGCGCCGCTTACCGAATTGCGGCGGAACAGCAGGTCGGACTGGCCGGCCAGGTCACGGGCCTTGACGGTGTCCGCCACCTTGCTGTTCTGGTCCAGCACTTCCACCTTGGTGCCGGCGGTGATGTACAGGCCGGCTTCGATGGTGCAGCGGTCGCCCAGCGGGATGCCGGTGCCGGCGTTGGCGCCGAGCAGGCAGTTCTCGCCCAGGGAAATCACGATGTTACCGCCGCCGGACAGGGTGCCCATGGTGGAGGAGCTGCCGCCCAGGTCGGAGCCCTTGCCCACGAACACACCGGCGGAGATACGGCCTTCGATCATGCCCGGCCCTTCGGTGCCGGCGTTGAAGTTGATAAAGCCTTCGTGCATGACGGTGGTGCCTTCGCCCACATAGGCGCCCAGACGCACGCGGGCGGTGTCGGCGATGCGCACACCGGCGGGTACCACGTAGTCGGTCATCTTGGGGAACTTGTCCACGCTGTTCACTTCCAGCACCTTGCCGTTGAGGCGGGCGAGAAGCTGACGCTCGGGCAGTTCGTTCAGGTCCACGGCGCCTTCGTTGGTCCAGGCCACGTTGGGCAGCAGCGGGAAGATGCCGCTGAGCACCACGCCGTGGGGGCGCACCAGACGGTGAGAGAGCAGGTGCAGCTTGAGGTAGGCTTCCGGGGTGGAGGCCGGCTCTGCGTCGCTTTCCAGAATGGTCAGCACCACCGGGCGCTCGGATTCCTGGAACGCCACCGCGTAGCTGGCTTCGTGTTCAAAGCCGGCCTCGCGCCATTCCCGGGCGAGGTGCTGGATCTGCCGGTGAGTCAGTTCCAGGGCCGCGTTGCCGCCTTCATAGCCGACTTCCTCGCTGACCACGTCCACCAGCTTGCTGTCCGGGTTGATCACCGGGTCCGGGTAGAACACTTCCAGCCATTGGTCGTCGCGGTTCTTGCTGCCGCAGCCCAGTGCCATTGCGAAAATATTGCTCATGTTTGCCTCTCTGTCATTCGGTGCGGCGGAGCCGGTGGCTCAGCCCAGCAGTGTTTTCCAGCGGCCCTCTTCAAAGCCGGCTTCGATAATGTTGTCGCTGTGCAGAATCGGGCGTTTGATCAGGGACGGGTTGTCCTGTGCCGCGGCCACCGCGCTTTCCGCGTCCATGTTGTCGCGGGTGCTCTGATCGAGCTTGCGCCAGGTGGTGCCGCGCCGGTTGATCACGGTGTCCCAGCCCAGGGCGTCGATCCAGCGTCGCAGCTGGGCTTCGGGCACGCCGTCCTTTTTATAGTCGTGAAAATGATACTCCAGGCCCTGTTCGTCGAGCCATTTCAGAGCCTTCTTCATGGTGTCGCAGTTCTTGATGCCGTAGACGGTTATCGCCATGGGGTCCTTCCTCCTGGGGCACGTTTACAGACGTTCGATCAGGGCGCGGATGCGCTTGGCGCCTTCCACGCACTGATCCAGTTCCGCGACCAGCGCCATGCGCACCCGGTTCTTGCCGGGGTTGCGGCCCTGCACGGTGCGCGACAGATAGCGCCCGGGCAGTACGGTCACGTTCTCTTCGGACTTGAGGCGGCGGGCGAAGGTTTCATCGTCCACCGGGGTTTTGGGCCACAGGTAGAAGCCCGCGTCCGGGGCGCTAACCTTAAGCGGCTCGCCGAGAATGTCCAGTACGGCGTCGAACTTGCTGGCGTACAGGGCACGGTTGGCGCGCACATGCTCTTCGTCGTTCCAGGCGGCGATGCTCGCCACCTGGTGATGGTTGGGCATGGCGCAGCCGTGGTAGGTGCGGTAGCGCAGAAAGCGGCGCAGGATTTCCGCGTCGCCGGCGACGAAGCCGGAGCGCAGGCCGGGCAGGTTGGAACGCTTGGACAGCGAATGAAACACCACGCAGCGGCGGTAATCATGGCGGCCCAGCTCCGCGCAGGCCTGCAGCAGGCCGGCGGGGGCGCGCTCGCGGTAAATTTCCGAATAACATTCGTCGGACGCGATCACGAAGTCGTACTTGTCCGCCAGATCGATCAGTGCCTTGAGCTGCGCGCTGCTCAGGGTGGCGCCGGTGGGGTTGCCCGGCGTGCAGATAAACAGCACCTGGGTGCGCAGCCAGGTGCTTTCGTCGACGGCGTCGAAGTCCGGTTGCAGGCCGGTGGCGTCGGTGCAGGGCAAATACACCGGTTCGCCGCCGCCGAGCAGGGCGGCGCCTTCATAGATTTGATAGAAGGGGTTGGGCATCAGCACCAGCGGGCTGCGCTGACGGTCCAGCATCGCCTGGGTGAACGCGAACAGCGCCTCGCGGGTGCCGTTCACCGGCAGCACCTGATGGTCGCTGCTGACCTGCTGCAACTTGAAGCGCCGGGTCAGCCAGCCGGCGATGGCTTCGCGCAGCTCCGGCAGGCCGGCGGTGCCCGGGTACTTGGCGAGCAGGGCGGTATTGTCGCGGAGCGCCTGCTGCACGAAATCCGGCGCCGGGTGTTGCGGTTCGCCGATGGAAAACGCCACCGGGCTTTTGTCACTGGCGGGCAGGTCGGCGAACAACGTGCCCAGCTTCTCGAACGGATACGGATGCAGGCGTTCCAGATCGGGATTCATGGTGTTCCTTAAATACGGCGCAAGGTAATTAGATGGTGACCGACATGGGGTCGGTTTTGCTGTAATCGTCCAGCTCCTGCTTGAGCGTGGCCTGCAGACGCTGGCACAGCTCCGGGTCGGAGACCGGCTGGCCTTCCAGGTCGGTGACGAAGAACACGTCCTCCGCTTTTTCGCCCAGGGTGGCGATGCGCGCGTTCTGCACCAGCAGCTCGAACTGCACGAAGATGCGGCCGATATGCGCCAGCAGGCCGGGGCGGTCGAGGGTCTGCACCTCCACCACCGAGCGGTCGTTGACGATGTCGTTGCTGATCATCACCTGGGTGGGCACATCGAAATGCTTGTGGCGGCGCGGCATGCGCCGGCTCACGGTGGCGCCGAAATTTTCCGGCTGCTTGAGCGTTTCGGTGAGCGTTTTGCGGATGTATTCGATGCGCGGCCAGTCGTTACCGATGGGCGTGCCGTTTTCGTCGAGCACGATATAGGTGTCCAGGCTGAAACCGTCCGCGCTGGTGATAATGCGCGCGTCCATAATGGTCAGCCCGAGGCTGTCCAGCGCGTTCACCGTGGCGGCGAACAGGTTGCGGGTGTCCGGCGTGTAGATAAAGATCTGCGAGCCGCCTTCCAGATTGCCGGGGCTGGTTTCCGACTCGCGGATCAATACCAGCGGGTCTTCCTTGTTGGTGCGTTCCAGCAGCGCCTCGGTGTGCCAGGCGATGTCCCAGGGTGTTTCACGCAGGAAATATTCGTCGCCGATGTTGGCCCACAGCGCTTCGATGGCGTGCGGGTCGTGGTCGCGCTCGGTGAGCAGCTTGAGGGCGTCGTCGCGGGTCTCGTCGATCCAGTCCTGTTTGTCCTGGGGGTTGTTCAGACCGCGCCGCAGGGCGCGTTTGGTCTCCAGGTAGAGCTGACGCATCAGCGAGGCGCGCCAGGAGTTCCACAGCGCCGGGTTGGTGGCGTTGATGTCGGCCACGGTGAGCACGTAGAGATAATCCAGATGCACCAGGTCGCCCACGGTGCGCGCGAATTCATGCACCACGTCCGGGTCGGAGATGTCCTTGCGCTGGGCGGTGACGCTCATGGTCAGGTGGTTGCGCACCAGCCAGGCCACCAGCTTGGCGTCCCAGTTGGTGAGGCCGTGGCGCTGACAGAAGGCGATGGCGTCGTCGGCGCCCAGCTCGGAGTGGTCGCCGCCGCGGCCCTTGGCGATGTCGTGGTAGAGCCCGGCCACGTACAGCAGCTCGGGCTTGGGCAGCCGGTAGAACACCTCGCAGGCCACCGGGAATTCGTCGCGCTGGTCGTCGTAGCGCAGGCGCCGCATGTTCTTGATCACCAGCAGGGTGTGCGCGTCCACGGTGTAAATATGGAACAGGTCGTACTGCATCATGCCGATGATGCGGCCGAACTCCGGCAGGTACTTGCCGAGGATGCCGTAGCGTTTCATGCGGCGCAGTTGCGAGAACAGCGCGTGCGGGCTGCGCAGCAGCTGCATGAACAGGGCGGTGTGGGCCGGTTCCTGGCGGAAGGCGTCGTCGATCAACGGCCGCGACTCGATCAGCGCGCGCACGGTGGCGGCGCGCACCCCTTTCAGGTCCGGGTTCTGGGCCAGCAGCACGAACACCTCGAGGATCGCCGACGGGTGCTTGCGGAACACGTCCGGGGCGCTGATTTCCAGATAGTCGTTGCGCACCTGGAAACGGCGGTTGAGCGGGCGCACGTTCTCCGGCTCGCCGGCGCGCAGGATCACCTCGTCGAACAGCTGCAGCAGCATCTCGTTGAGCACCGACAGCGCCAGCGCCACGCGGTAGAAGCGCTTCATCAATTGTTCCACCGCCAGGTTGGCGTCGGAGTCCTTATGGCCGAGGCGCTCTGCGAGCTGGCGCTGATGATCGAACAGCAGCCGGTTTTCGTTGCGGCCGGTGAGGCCGTGCAGCTGCCAGCGGATCCGCCACAGCGACTCCAGGCACTTGCTCAGCACGCGGTGTTCGTCGGCGGTGAGGAAGCCGGCGTCGACCAGCGCTTCCAGGCTGTCGGCGCCGAAATGCCGCTTCGCCACCCAGGCGATCATCTGCACGTCGCGCAGGCCGCCGGGGGCGTTCTTGATGTCCGGTTCCAGGTTGTATTCGGTGTCGTTGAACTTGCGGTGGCGGGCGGTCTGTTCTTCCCATTTGGCGGCGAAGAAGCGGTCGTTGGGCCACATCGCGTCCGGCCCGGTAAGCACCGCCAGATCCGCGCGCACCCGGTCGTCGCCGGCCAGGGTGCGTGCTTCCATGATATTGGTGGCCACGGTGATGTCCTGGCCCGCCAGGCTCACGCACTCGTCCAGGGTGCGCACGCTGTGGCCGATTTCCAGGCCGATGTCCCACAGAAAGGCGACGAAGCCTTCCAGGGCGGAGCAGGCCTCCGGGTTGGGGGCGTCGCGGAACAGCACCATCAGGTCCACGTCGGAGTGCGGGTGCAGTTCGCCGCGGCCGTAGCCGCCCACCGCCACCAGGGCGGTCTCGGCGAAGCGGTCCAGGCCGAACAGCGACCAGGCGGCGATCAGCACCCGGTCCACCAGCCGGGCGCGGCCGTGCACCAGCTCGGTGATCGGCGCTTCGTGGAAGGCCTCGTCGAGGCGCGCCTGGCCGGCCTCCAGGAATTCCCGGGCGGCGAGCCCCGGCTGATCACTGTCGCGCAGGGTGTCGAGCAGCGAGTCTTGGCTCATCGGCGGATCCAGGTTCATAACGGGGCGGCCTCGGCAACGGCGTTAAAGACGGCGTTAGTAAAGATCGGATTCTTCCTGACGGGCGGTGAGTACCTCGTAACCGTCGGCGGTGACCGCCAGGGTATGCTCCCACTGGGCGGACAGCTTGCGGTCCTTGGTGACCACGGTCCAGCCGTCGGGCAGCACCTTATTATGGGCTTTGCCGGCGTTGATCATCGGCTCGATGGTGAACACCATGCCTTCCTGCAGCTCCAGACCGGTGCCGGGCTTGCCGTAATGCAGCACCTGCGGGTCTTCGTGGAACACCTGGCCGATACCGTGCCCGCAGTATTCGCGCACCACGGAGAAGCGCTCGGATTCCGCCAGTTTCTGGATGGTGTGGCCGATATCGCCCAGGCGCACGCCGGGCCGCACCATCTTGATGCCGGCCAGCATGCACTCGCGGGTGGTGTCCACCAGCCGCTGGGCCAGCACCGAGGGCTCGCCCACGTAGTACATCTTGCTGGTGTCGCCGTGCCAGCCGTCCTTGATGACGGTGACGTCGATATTAAGGATGTCACCCTTCTTGAGCACCTTTTTCTCGTTGGGAATCCCGTGGCAGATCACATTATTCACCGATGTGCATATCGACTTCGGAAAGCCCCGGTAGCCCAGGCAGGCGGGGACCGCGTTCTGCTTGTTGACGATGTGGTCGTGGCAGATGCGGTCCAGTTCCTCGGTGGTGACCCCGGGCTGGACGTGCTCGCCGATCATTTCCAGAACTTCGGCGGCCAGACGGCCCGCTTCGCGCATTTTCGCGATGTCTTCCGGGGTTTTTATGGTGACGTTCATGTTGATCAGAGAAACTCCAGCGTTTTCAGTGTCTTGGGCGGCAAATGCGGGGGCGGGGCGGTGTCTTGTATACCGCTTTTCCGTTGCCCGGCAGGGGCGCTTGTGGTATAAAGCGCGCGCCTTTGTCGCTCATGGGCGGTGCAACATTGTACCTGCTCGGTGTCGGCGAAGGGAAATCACACACGTTCCGTCACATGGCCCTGGGTGCCTTCCTGCTTGATCACTGTCACCGCGACGAAAGCGCGGCGGCACAGAGTAGAGGGGGTTGGGTCATGCGGGAATCGTGGAGGCCTAACCCAATTGGAGAAAGACCATGTCCAGCGTAACGATGCGCGATATGTTGAAAGCCGGTGTCCATTTCGGCCACCAGACCCGTTACTGGAACCCCAAGATGAAGCCCTTCATCTTCGGCGCCCGTAACAAGATTCACATCATCAACCTGGAAACCACCCTGCCTCTGTTCAACGACGCGCTGTCGTTCCTGAACAAGCTGGCGGCCAGCAACAACAAGATCCTGTTCGTCGGCACCAAGCGCGCCGCTCAGAACGCGGTCCGTGAAGAAGCCAAGCGTTGCGGCATGCCGTACGTGGATCACCGTTGGCTGGGCGGCATGCTCACCAACTGGAAGACCATCCGCCAGTCCATCAAGCGTCTGCGCGACCTGGAAGCCCAGGAGCAGGACGGCACCCTCGGCAAGCTGACCAAGAAAGAGCACCTGATGCGTCAGCGCGAGATGGAGAAGCTGGAACGCTCCATCGGCGGCATCAAGGACATGGGCGGTCTGCCGGACGCTCTGTTCGTGGTGGACGTGGATCACGAGGACATCGCCGTTCAGGAAGCCCGCAAGCTGGGTATCCCGGTGGTGGCGGTGGTCGACACCAACTCCAACCCGGACGAAGTGGACTACGTGATCCCGGGCAACGACGACGCCATCCGCGCCATCCAGCTGTACGTGAAAGCGGCCGCTGATGCGATCATGGAAGGCCGTGAGTACGCCCAGACCCAGTCCGGCGGCGACAGCGAGTTCGTTGAAGTCGAGGACGCCGAAGGCGAGAAAGCCGAGGGTTGATGACGCCGGGGCGGGCGCGACCCGCCCCGACACCGGGGGTTGTTCCCCGATTCAAAGATTTAAAGAGGTAAGCATGGCTGCTGTAACTGCTTCAATGGTTAAAGAGCTCCGCGAGCGCACCGGTCTCGGCATGATGGAGTGCAAGAAGGCCCTGGTCGCCGCTGAGGGTGACATTGAGCGCGCGATCGACGATCTGCGCAAATCCGGCCAGGCGAAAGCCGCCAAGAAAGCCGGCCGCACCGCCGCCGAAGGCGTGGTGATGGTGGCTACCACCGAAGACCGCAAGCGCGCGGTGATGGTGGAGATCAACTCCGAAACCGACTTCGTGGCCCGTGACGACAACTTCCTGGGCTTCGCCAACAAGGTGGCCCAGGCCGCCCTGGACGCGGACGAAGTGGACGCCGCCAAGATCGTGGCACTGAGCCTGGAAGACGGCTCCACCGTGGAACAGGCGCGCGAGTCGCTGGTTCAGAAAATCGGTGAAAACATCCAGGTACGCCGCGCGGTGCGCCTGAACGCTACCGACGGCGTGGTCGGTTCCTACGTGCACGGCGGCAAGATCGGCGTGCTGACCGCGCTGTCCGGCGGCGAGCCGGAGCTGGCCAAGGACGTGTGCATGCACGTGGCCGCCGTGGCGCCGATGGTGGTGAACTCCGAGAACGTGCCCGAGGACGTGCTGGAAAAAGAGCGTGAGATCATCCGCGCCCAGCCGGACATGGAAGGCAAGCCCGCCGAGATCGTCGAGAAGATGGTCGGTGGCCGGATCAACAAGTTCCTCAAGGAAGTCAGCCTCACCGATCAGCCGTTCGTGAAGGACCCCAACACCACCGTGGGTCAGCTGGTCAAGGACGCGGGCGCTGCAGTGCTGGCGTTTGAGCGTCTGGTGGTCGGCGAAGGCATCGAGAAAGAAGAAGTCGACTTCGCGGCTGAAGTCATGGCGCAGGCTAAGGGCTGATCGCGACCGAAGCACCGCTTCGCAGCGCGATCAGCGACCGGCCAGGGATGGCCGGGCCGGGCTTTCCGAATGCGATGGCGTGGCGCCAGGGATGGCCGGCACGGCCTGGCCGGGTAAGCCGCTTCGCAGCACGACCAGCGCGACTGGTGGCGCCTGCTTCCGGCGCCGTTCCGGTAAAGCCGGTTGTGCGGAAGCCACAAAACGCCTTGCTGGCCTGACCAGCAAGGCGTTTTTTTCGACTTGCATCCTGCCTCCGGCGGGGTAGTGTGCTGAATGGATTGAGATGAACGGCGGGTATTCATGAGTGGCGGAGATCAAGAGATGGCCAAGAACAAGGAGCGCTCGCCGCGCTACAACCGTATTCTGCTGAAATTGAGCGGTGAAGCGCTGGCGGGCGAAGAGGGGTTTGGAATCGACCCGCGGGTGCTGGACACCCTGTCATTGGAAATCGG
>VMHT01159502.1_pt1 | contig 12978 bp, 11 predicted proteins | sample 4693611 | NCBI WGS metagenome assembly VMHT01 (sample SAMN12280063, study PRJNA550983) | marine metagenome | isolation source: seawater sampled from same location over 5 years 0.02-0.2 micron viral filtrate | place: USA: collected off the coast of southern California halfway between the port... ... | reverse complement strand
GTGCCTTTGAATTGGGGGTGTTTAGGTTAATTGACGATTGACCCAGGCACCCTCTCCATTGGCATTGGGGGAGATGGACCCGATTCACCGGGCTACTGGGTTCAACCTCGTACAACCTTCGGTGTTGAAGGTGAGGTGGTGTGGTACCGTACAGGAACAACCCCCAGTCAGACGCTCGATGTGGAACTGACGGTAGGAGAAAACAATCTGGAGGCGCTTGTTGTGAACGGGACGTTTTCAGGGACGATGATCGCACCGCTGGTTGACGGGACCTATGGGTTGTTTGGTGGACTGCGAGACGCCCCCAACGGTGCCATCTATAGAGGTGATGATGCAGCGTTTGTGTGGTTCATTGTTGACAACGAAGCCCCCCGAATTGCTGCTGTGGACCGTCCGAGTTCCACCGCCGTCTTGTTGGAAGAGGCATGGAGCGATTTGCAGTTTGAGCTTCGCTTGGACGAGAACGCTCAGTTGAACGCTTCCACGCTTCGCCTTCACTGGTCGCTCAACGAGGCTGGGATGCCCTTTAATGCGTACGTGTTTGACAACGGAAGCGTTCCGTTGGAAATTTTGGGAGAGCGACGAAACGGCGACTCAATTCCTGTGCGATGTTCACTGGACCTTGACGCTCTGATGCTTCCAGCCTTCCGAACGAAATCCGTTGAGTTGAAGATCTGGGTCACTGGGGACGATCGCGCTGGGCTGTCCATCGACCCCATCTTCAACGACGTGGACGCACCGCTGCGATTTTGGACCTTGGAACAGCGTGTCCCCGTTTACCAACTCTCGGACATTGAAATGAAACCTGTAAGTGACATCCACCAAGGTGATCTCGTTGAGGTGTCGGCTCTTCTTGCCAACATCGGTCTGGCGGACGGCGAAGCCAACATCGTTCTCGAACAGGTGGAATCCAGCGGAGCCAGGACGCGTCTCGATGCACGTATGGTGAACATTGGTTCGGGTCAGCAGGACACCTACCAATACCTGTGGAAGCCTACGAGAGACGGCTCTCAATGGTTGGAATTGAACATCGTCAACGGACCAAATTCGCAGTCGAAAACCGTCCTCGTGGACGAGCCTCGGTCCGACGGCGTGCTTGGAACCATCAGCACCGTCAATCCAGCACTTTTGGGCATCGTCGGGTTGTTGACCGCCGGTCTTGTGGGGCTGCTTGTCTTTGGATTGCGACGGGAGGACATGCCTCCTCCGCCTCGTGCCCCCTCTCCCGCATCCATGAAGCCCGTCGCATCCATTCCGGCTCCTCATCACGGACCGTACGGCGCACCAGCAGCACCCGGCTCACCCGGAGAAAACCCCTACAAGTGAACTCCCAACAGGATGGGTCGCATTGAAATGCGAAGGGTGTGCCCCAAAAAGCGGAGGGAGTAGGAGGACCGCTGACAGAGTTCGACTCTGAGGAAAGTCCCCTCTCCGTAGTGCAGGCGGCTACCAGAAGGAAGCAGACAGAAATGGCTGGGTTCAAGGCTGCAGAAACGAACGATGCAAGGTGTGTACGATGACGTTGAAAGACCGAGATTGCCTTGTGGTCGATGAGACGAGCCACCCCGCTGGAGCAAGTCCAAACCGTTCCGTTGACTCGGCACGATGAGGAACAGGTAGGATGCACAGTTGAATGCGGTCACCGAAAGGGAACAGAAAGGGGCTTACTCCCTACTCCCTCTACCATCGTCTAGGGTGAAGAACGTACCAGGAATCACGGCGTCCATCGACTTCATGACCGTTGAATCACCGATGGCCACACCCTCACCAAAGTCAATCCACGAGGGATGGCCATTGGCCTTTGCCCGTGCAACATGCTCGGCGGTTATGATGGCAGGCAGCAGGAACGTGCTCGTAATGAAGGCAAAAATGATGAGGAGACACATGAGCATGAAGAAGTTCTCCAAGCCAGGGAAGGCAGCGAGGAATCCTGCGGCAATACCCGAAACCGTGGTGACGGTGGTTTCGAAAATTGTTTGACCGGTTTCCTCAATCGCAGAGGCCATGCCGTGCGGGGATTCACCCTCCTCTCGTATTCGGTGCATGACGTGGATTGAATCGTCCACGCCGATGCCGAAGACGATGGTGCCGATCATGGCCGTGAAGATGTTGACGTTCACGTCCCCACTCTGCATCAACAACGGTTGCCACAAAATGACGACGGCAACGGGTATCATGGTGTACACGCCGAGACGCGGCGAACGGAACACGACCATGAGGAGCAACGTCAAGACCAACAACGTGAGCAGGGTGGTTGTTGTTTGTGTTTCGTGGATTCCCTTGTTGATGTCAAGGGAAACGGGGAGACCGCCCGTCAAGAGCGACGTCCGTGTGTTGAGCAGGGTAGGACCTTCCTCAAGGACTTCATCGATCTGGTCGCGAAGTCCTCCGGCAATGTTGAGGTTCATGTAGCGCTGATTGACGTAGACGATGGCTTTCGTTCCGTCCTCGTTCATGAGCGTTGACCTCACCTCCTCGGATAGGGTGTCAAACGCCACGTTCACCATGTCCTTTCGAAGTGCCTCACGTTCAGCAAGCGGGATTAACGTCCAACCTGCGCAATCCGTATCGAACAGGTCTTCGCTTTCCCAGCATGGGTCGTGGAGAAGGTCCCAGAGAGAGCCATCGCCAACGGTCACACCTTCGGTCAAGGTGATCGTGGCGGGAATGGCTTTCAGGAAGGTGATGACGCTGGTGGTGTTGGTCTCGTCCGTAGCGTTGACGGCCTGTTCGATGGCATCGAGTGAGTCGAGCACGGGCAGGTCACGAATGTTGAGTGTATCGTTTGTGTTGGGTCGCATCGAAGCATCGTAGATGAACAGCGAGGTCTGACCGCTGTCAAATTGTCGCGAGTACTGCGCCAATGAATTGAGCGATTCTATGCCATCCGGTGCCTCAGAGGAACCGGTGATGGGCTTGTTCAATTCGTCCATGTTTGCAACGCCGTAGGCGGTTATGGAGCCAGCGAGCAGGATGATGACCAGGAACGATTTGATGGGCACCTGACCGATGTTTTTCCATACGCTGGGGTTGCTGCGTTTGTTGAATTTGAGGAGCCATGCCAGCGTGGGCACGAGCACGATGCTCAACACGAGGGTGGAGGAAATACCGATGACGAGCGTTATGCCCACCGACCGAATGGGGGCGATCGGTACGATGAGTGGGGCGATGAGCACTGAAAAGCCGACGATGGTGGTCATGGCCGACAAGAAGACGGCCACACCGGTTGACCGTGTCATCTCCATCACGCAGCTCTTGTAGAATTCGAGATCCCAAAGGTCGGGAACGGGTTGGTCGGGCTCTCCACGTTTACGTCGCCGCTCGTTTTCATCGTGCGCTTTGTCGAGTTCTTTCCGCCGAACCTCCTCGATTCGGTTGACCATGTGAAGGGCGTAGTCTACCCCCAATCCGATGAGGATTGGGAAGGTTGCCACAATCATCGGTGTGAGGGTGATGTTCATGATGACGGAGGACCCAAAGGTGATGGCCAGAGCCATCATGATCGGTGTGCCCGTGATGACGACCACTTTTGCCGACCTGTGCAAGGCCGTGATGACCAAGACGGTGAACAGCACCGACCACGGTAAAATCATGAGAAGATCCTCGTAGATGGCGTCCGATATGTCCTCGAGGACCTTTGTTAGACCGGTGACGGTGATGGATTCCGTGTTTCTGTAGTCCGAAGGCCGGTCGTCAATGATGTCTTGAAAATGGCTCAAAAGCGCCGAGAAATCCTCCCAATCGCCCGTTACGGACGGGTCATGGTGCATCCCGACCACAATGGCCGTCGTGTCCCAAATGCCGTCACCGTCGAGGTCGTTGGTGAAATTACCGTCCTCGTCGCTGTCCACGGTCGGGTCCATGTCGTTCGTGTCTTTGATCAGAAGGTCAAACAGACCGGGAGCTTGTTCAATGATCTGGTCAATGCGGTCTTGACTGGGTATGGCGTATTCGCCGCCTTCGGGGAGTTGTTCACAGTCCAGAGCCACAGGTAAGCGATTGTTTACTCCATGCACGCAAAGCGAATTGTTGAATCGTCCGTCTGCGGAATTGATCTCTTTGATGACCTGAGCTGGCGAGAGGACCCAGAGCACACCGTCGTTTCTGCCGTGGTCGGATTTGTCAAAGTCCATCCCGCGGCTGGTTGAATCTCCCCCGATGTTTCGATCGTCACCCTCCAGCCAACTGATCTCGTTGAGCACAATCTCATCGGTGATGTTGGTCGTGTCGTTGGGATTGTTTGCGTTGGGCGTCGTGATGTAGATAATGGCGATGTCGGTCGACCATTCCGTGCGGACCTCCAGCAAAAGGTCGGTGGACTCTGCGCCATCGGGCAGAAAAATTTCGACATCATCATCAATTTGGTCTTGAAACGCCAGACCTTGTTGGGCAAAGACGGCGCTGATGATGAGGAACAACACCACGATGGGCCCCGGGGAGGCCAACACCGTCGTGTACAGGGCCTCCAGGCGTTGGTTGAACTCTCTCTTGAGGGTGGCCGCACCACGTTCGGCAGCTTGGCGGAGGGCGTCAAGTGCCGACGCTTCGCTGTCCATGGTGGGGGCACCTCGTGGTGGCTCAAGAAGGATTCCGCTCAACGGAGGCCTCGGCCGCGCAATCAGCAGGCATCGTAGGCTTCGATGAGGTACTTTGCCAGCGGGCTTGTCCACGCCAATTCAGAAACGCCGTCTTCTCCCTCAACGGCGTACGTTCGTATCACGTCTCGAACACGAACGTTGCCTTCCGAAGAACGGGCGAGAATCATGGCTGGCTTGATGGGCTTGCCCGTGCCGTGAGGGTCGTAAACGGTGTCCAATGCTTCCTCGAGGAACCATTCTGCTTTTCCTCCGGGTTCACCTTCGTAAGTCTTCTTGGGTTTTTTGGCGCCAAAGAGACCACCTGACTTGGGTTTAGCCGGCGATGATTTGGGCTTTTTTGGTGCTGAGGTCGTCGCGGCAGCCTTCGTTCCTGATGCCTTCTTGGGAGACTTTTGAGTTGATGTTTCAACGGCGGGTGGCGGGGCATTTTCCACGTCTTGCTTTGCTTTTTCGACCGCTTTTTTGGCGTCGGAGAGTTGGTCTTCGAGGTCTTGAATTTTGTCTCGATAGGATGCAGCCAAATGCATCAGCGACGAGCGCATGGCTGCCTCGAGTTGAATGGTCAACAAATCCGTTGACGCATCGCTCCACTTTTGCCATTGAAGCAGAGCGTTCGCATGAATGTCTGAACCGCACTTCGGACAGAAACTCTTGTTGGGCGGTTGCATGATCGGTACAACCTCAAGTGCCTCATCGGCGGGGAGAACCATGCCTTGAGACACCTTGAGCAGCTCGATGGTGGCCTCTCGTCCGAGGTTCATCGCCTCAGTGAAGGCGTCGTTGAGTTTCTCAAACGCACCTGCATTCTTGAGATCAAGGAGTTTGCTTCCACCTGAAACCAGACCGACAGCGGCATCAACCGCTGGGCTTGTCCACTCTGCTTGCTGCAGCGCCGGTGCGATTTCAATTGAAACGGCAGGAACGTCATGGTCCGTCGTATCGTGCTCGTCTTCGGCTGCCGCAGCGATGCCAAGTTTGATTGGGTCCGCACCGTCTTCAACGCGAGCGATCATGTCGAACTTTTCGGCCATCGACAAGTCTTCTCGAAGTCGAATAACGTCCTTGAGTTGATTGAGGTCGTGGCCCGTGGCGGTGATGGGGCCTTGCGCGCTTAGGTCATGTCCGCAAGAAAGACAAAACTTTGCGGTGACCTCAACGCTTGCCTCACACGTCGGACAATACACACCGCCCATGGGCAAGGAAGGTTGGTTGCTCTTTTTGAAGGGTGTGTTGGTACGGTGCGTGGACGGACCGGATTCAAGGTGGCCATAGGCTCACGATTGGGCTGCTTGTGCGATTAATCTCAGCACGTCATCTCGTTCGCAGTTTGACAAAATGGGTGCGAGTCGAGGACCTCGCTCAACGCCCATGAACACCGCATAACTTGCTCTGTACACCTCTCGCATGCCTGAATTGCTTTGTTGGCTGACGGATTTGAAGGCTTCCGTCAACCCTTCCGGAGTCCACGCAGCCTCCTCGAAGGCGATGAGGAGAGCAGGGATCAGGTTTCGCTGTTCTTGGCTGAGTTGTTTGAGCGCTTCGATGTCGGGTTCGGAACATATGTGGACACGCATTTCTTCAGGAAAATGGTTGGATGAAATCCACGAGCGCATCCGCTTCAATCGGTCATGCAGCTGGGGACTGGGCCGGTCGATGGAGCTCGACGCTCGCAGACTGTCCCAAACGCTTTGGTCGTCCGGCTTGATTTGAGCCAGGAGCGCTAAGTGTCGAAAACTCACCGAAGTGGACTGGTGCTCAACGTTTTCGTCGACGGTTGACAACTCCAGTGCAACGAGGGCATCCTCCAGCTGGACACGTTTTCTTCGACTCAGCGTTTCATCCGACATTTCTCCGGCAAGGTCGCGAGCAGCGAGCCGTTCAAAGTCGTCAGCCAGATTGACCAAACCCATTCCAGTATCAAACTCTATAGCCTTGTTGGGCTTTGAGTTGGCCACCAAGAATCTTAGGATTTCAGGAGGTACAAGACGCAGCGCTTCCATCGGTCCAACGGTGTTCCCCGAGGAAGAGGACATGGCCCCTTGCCCTCTGAGACTGATCCACTCGTAGGTCAACGGCACGGGCGGCTGATGCCCGAACAAGACTGCGAGCTCTTTACCGGTGTCGTAGGATCCTCCGGCGGCACCGTGATCTTTCCCAAACGGTTCGCAGGTAATGGCGTTGAAACCCCATTTGGCCGGCCAGTCCAGTCGCCACGGCAACTTCCCTTCTCCTTTTTCGATGTTGGACGAACCCGCTTCACCGTGCCGGTCGGTCCAGTGAACGAGTGGGAATTCATAGCCTGTGATTGTTAATCCGTCCAGCGAGCCCTTCGAATCAAGCGGCTGCCACGGAAACCATGAATCGGGCAGTTCACGACCGGAAACTCGCTCAATAATCTCGCGTACTGCTTCCCGATTATCGCAGGCCGTGCGGGCGGCGGAGGTGAATTTACCGCTCCGATACGCTTCGAGGTTTGGCAGCAGACGAGGCACGACACCGATTTGTTTCAAGGCCTCCAAGAAGGGATGGAGGAAATGGTCGGCGTAGGTCCAACCATCCTCGGTGAATCGTTTCCAATCGGGTTTCCCCGTTGCGTCCGGTGCTGGAATTGAACCGATTTGATGGCCGATGAATTCCTCATAGGCGTCGTCCAAAAACGGGTACACCTTGCGAAGCGGGTCTGCGTTGTCGACCACAAAAACAAGTTCTGCATTCAACCCAGCACGGCGTGCAGCGCGTGCGATCATGTCGCCCGTGAGAATTTCACGCAGGTGTCCAATGTGGAATTCACCGCTCGGCGTGATGCCGGTGGCCACGATGTGCGTGGTGCCTCGTTCCGCCAGGCGCTTGGCCATCACATCGCTCCAATGCACGGGCTCACCTCAAACGGCCACGGCTCGTATCAGACCGCGAAGCGGTACATCGTCGATTTCGTTTCGTGTCGTTTTGTTGACCAGCACGATGGCAAGGACGACCTCTCCACCGGCGTCTCGGATGGATTGAATCGTCTTTGACATGGTTTTTCCTGACGACAGAACGTCGTCGATGATCACGACACGCTTCCCCGCTACTTGCCCGTATTTTGTTGAAAGCGACCCGCTCCCCTCCCCCTCATCGGTGGTTCGAAACACGGTCATGTCGGATTCAAGCACCCTCGACACTTCGTAGGCAAAGGCGATGCCGTTGATTGAAATCCCAACCACCGTGTCCACGTTTTCAAAGCCGAGTTCCTCATCCGCTACGTCCGCCATGATGGAGCCGACGGCAGCGATGCGTTGCGGGCGCACGCCAAGCGTTCGCCATCCGATTCGAACATCGGTTGGTCGCTCCCCTTCACTGGTTCCCGACAGAAGCCAGGTGATGGTGTCTTGCGACAGGGACAACTCGTCAGCGATTTGTTGTGTGTTCAATCCTTCCTTCATCAGGTTGGACGCCAAAGCCTTCAATTCTTCAATGCTCAACACCATGGTGCTCGTTGGATGCCTACCGGGGAACGCACATCAATGCTTTCCTGTTGTTCGGTCAACGGGCGAAAGTCTTGAAGGGAGGGAGCAACGGCCACACTGCATGAGCGACTTCGATTACGAGAGCCTCCTCGACCGGGCACGAGAAAACATTCCGGAGGAGATTTCCTCTCGTTCCCGCTGGCGCCTGCCGGCTCCGCAAATCATGATCGAAGGTTCAAACACCATTTTTCGTAATTTTAACGAGGTTGTCTCGATGATGGACAGGGACGACAACCACGTCTATCAGTACATCCTCAACGACCTGGGTACCTCCGGTTCACGTGACGGACCCCGTGCCCGATTCAAGGGACGAATCCCCCCCAAGCGAATCAAAACCACCATTGCCAATTACGTGAACACGTACATCAAGTGCAGTCAATGCGGTGCGCCAGACACTCATTTTGTCAAGGAAGACCGCACGACGCTCCTCAAGTGCCAGGCCTGCGGTGCAACCCGGCCCGTGAAACTCTGATCACGTCATTCGCAGCGTTGCGTGTTCGTCGATTTCACCCGTTAGAAGGTGATTGAACACGGCCTCGAGCGTGGCTTCGTCGTCCAGAGCGTACCAAGCCCCATCGGGATACACCACACACGTCGGCCCGAACTCGCAGAAGTCCAAGCACCCAGATTTTTGTACGCGGAGGTCTTTTCTCCCGCTTTCACGAACGGCTTGTTTCAGTTTGCGCATGAGCTCCATGCTGCCGCGTGGTGCGCAGGATGGTCGCGTTGCCCCCTCGGGGCGCTCGTGGCCGCAGACGAAAGCGTGGCGGAGGTAGCCGGGTTCATTCCTGCCTTTGGGATCCGTGGGCATGATTCAAACCTCAAGGAGGTTGATGGCGTTCGCGAGGTCGACGTCAGCTTGTGTGATGCTGTTGGTGTCGTGGGTGTAAATCTCAACGACGGCGTAGCCCCAACCAAAATGGAGTTCAGCGTGATGTTGGTGGTGCTCGCACGCCTCGCTCACAAGGTCGATGAAGGCCTTCGCCCCGAGAAAATTTTCAAAGGAGTACTCATGCATCAGACGGCCATCAACGACGTTCCATCCTGCCGGGACGTCCACAAGTTCAACCCCAGAGATGAGAGTCGTCGTTGCCCTTGGTTTCTTTCTCCACCTTTTCGTGAAGTTTGGAGCGTCGCTTCATGTCCTCTCGCTCGAAAGCAAGCAGCTCCTTGTCGTCAATGTAGGCCGGTCGGGTGTGAGCGACCAAGGTCATTTTTACAATGACGTCTCGAGAGATAAACTCGCATTGCCCTTCCTGAGTGAGGATTTCCAAACTTGTTTTTCCCGATGAGATAAGGCGACCACGGACGAAGGTGTCTTCGGGGTTGGTGAAGACTTGTGCGTTGAGGTGAATTTCGACGAAATCGTCTCGCCTTAGACCTTGCCGACGCTCAAGCAAATCTCCGTTGAACACCGAATCCAAACCCTCGAGTTCAGGTGAACCCATGTCTTCCCACATCGATTTGGCCCAGTTGGGGAGGTCGACGCCTTTCTTGCTCGCCATAGCATTACCAAGCGGCGAGCGTACTTGAACCTCCCCTTTGGGATTTGTACCCGTTTCTGAACGGGAGTCTTCATCAAGGGATGACGGCGGCGTCAAACTGAGGCAAGGTCATGAAAGTCTCCTGGCGCACACTTGGAACGGTCCTTTTGGAGGAGGAACTCCTCGACAAGGCCTTTTCGCGAGCAAAAAAGGCGGCCGACCGGGTTGACGACCCCGACCGCATTTTTCGGGTGCGCAAGCAAATGACTCGCATGGTTCAAACCGCTTCGGACATCATCGCCACCGACTTTCAAGAGCTCGTGGCAGCGTGGCCGTCTCTAGACCAATCGCCGCTGTTTGACGTGGCGATGATCGACGCCTGCGTCGGGTGCGATGACTACCGCAAAAACCTCGGAACCCTTCAATGGGCTTCAAAACAGGTTCAGCGAATTGCCTCACAGAACGCCAAGAAGATCATTCGGACCGGGCGGACTGACTTGATGCACGATGCACGCCGAGAGGCGTACGGACGCATTTCTTCCATCATGCGACAAGTTGGCCCTTCCCTTGAATGGCTCAGCCAGACGAGAGAGACGCTCAAACGTTTACCCAAGATCGATCCGGTTTCGCCCTGCGTCGTGGTTTGCGGCGCACCGAACGTCGGTAAATCCGCCTTCATTTCAGCACTTAGCACGGGTAAAATGGAAGTCAATCACTACCCGTTCACGACCAAGCAAATTCACGTTGGACACTTCACTCACCGTCGCCTTCAGTACCAGATGGTGGACACTCCGGGCCTGTTGGACCGCCCGATGGAACAACGCAACCACATCGAGATGCAAGCCATCGCGGCCCTCGAACACGTTGGCTCTTTGGTCTTGTTTCTGGTCGACGAGAGCGAGTCCTGCGGCACGCCTTTCGAAGAGCAAATGAACCTGCTCGAGGAGGTTCGAGCCTTGTTGCCCGAAACGGAATTGATGCAGGTCAGTTCCAAAGCCGATTTGCTCAAGCCGTTACCGGCCATGTGGGACGAGGTGGTGGCTGAGGAAGAAGCTTGGCGTGAAGAAGGTTCAGAGGGTGAACCCCTGCTCCCGCTGCTGTTCGACAACAAGGACCGAGTGTGCATCTCTGCCACAGAAAACGTCGGCCTTGACGCTCTGCGTCTGGAAATCGTTCGAAAGGTCAAATCGGCTCGTCCCAACAACCCCATGGAACTGCCTGAGGGTTGGTACCGGCAAGATGCATGATCACATCGATTCCAGAGGAACGATGCCCAGGCCTTCCATGCCGGCCTTGAGCGTGGTCCGGGCCAGTTCAGAGATTGCAAAATAGAACGGATTGACCGCTCCGTTGTCTATAATGTAGCAGTCTCTATAGAACGAGTTGTAGGCGGTTGCTAAATGAAGTAAATACTCGGCAAACAGGTTGGGTCGATGCTCCCGCACCACCTTGCCAAGTCGATCGTTGTGAACCGCGAGGGTGCGAAGCAGCTGCACGAGTCCGGGCGGGGGATCGGCGTCGGGCTGGAGTTGGGCGATGAGGGGTTTGGCGAATTCAGCATCCTGTTCGAGGACCTTCCTGCGAATGGAGCACGCACGGGTGTGGCTGTACATGATGAAAGGTGCCGAGCCGGCCTCGAAGCTCAATGCATCTTCCCAGCGGAAGGTGAATCCTTTTTCTGGACTGACGCTGACGATGTTGAATCGAACAGCGGACGTACCAACGGCTTCAGCAATGGTGCTCATCTCAGCCTCGCTCATGCCGGGTCGACGCTCACGAAGGACGTCCTCTGCCTGTGCATGGGCCTCTTCAAGGAGGTCGTCCATGAACACCACGTTTCCCCTTCGGGTGGACATCTTCCCTTCGGGCAGCTTGATGAACGAGTAAAACATGACTTCAGGGCGACGCTCTCCAAGTTCCTCAAGGGTGATGCCAACCTGTTGCGCCTGCAGTTTGTGGTCCTCGCCCAGCACGTTGATGAGTTCGCTGCATTGGGACCATTTCCAACGGTGATAAGCGATGTCTCGGGTGGCGTAGAGGGACGAACCATCGCCTCTTCGATAGAAAAATTCAGTCTTTCCCTTCAACCCACGTTGACCGAGGTCAAGGTACTGCGCTCCGTTTTCAGCAACGCCGTTGATGTCCAGTTGTCCAAGTTCTGCCATCAGGTTGGCGACATCACCGTTGGTGACGAACAGGGATTCCTTGGTGAAACGATCGAAATGAATGCCCAATCGGCCAAGAGTTTCAAGCATCCCGTCCAAGACGGGTTGGTAGGCTTGAGCAAAGGCGTCCAAGACGCGTTCATCGCCGTGTTCACTGGCGTGGACAAGCGACCCAATCGCTTCCTCGATGGTGGCCGCATCTTCGTCTTCTTTTCGCCGTCGTTGGGCGGCTTGGTACCATCGAACGCGTTGGTGATCGGCTTTCTCCTCCCACTGCGGGTTGGCGGGTTCACGGTCGCTGAGAAGACCTTCCACCTCGTCGGCACTCATGTTCTCAAGAGCCCAAGCCAACACGGCCACCTGCTTCCCCATGTCGTCGACGTAGTATTCGGCGGTGACCTCATCCCCCCACAATCGGTGCAGTCGCACCAGCGAGTCGCCCAAGATGGCGTTGCGCGCTCGTCCGACGTGGAAGGGGCCGTTTGGATTCGCTGAGGTGTGTTCGATCAGGACCTCACGACGTTGTACGTTCTCGGCTCGCATCGTCGCTCCATCCAGCAAACGGTTGGCAAGCCAAACGGGTGAAGCACGAACGTTGAGGTAGCCGTTTACCGCTTTCACGTCAAGGATGGCTTCGTGTTCTGGCATGGCTGCACGCAGGGCCTCAGCAATGTCTGCTGGTGCTTTTCCGAGGGATTTGGCAAAGGGAAAACACGGCAACGACAAATCGCCCTGGTCAAGTTCTCGCGTGGCCTGGAGCATTTTGCCAACCAACTTCGGTTCAACGCCGAGGCCTTCTACGGCCCTCTCAACGAGGGGTTGAATCTCGGACTTGAGCAATTCCATGGTCTCGCCTCACATCATGGGGTATCGCAAAATAGCTGCGAGACCCCCAAACCCTTGCATCAGTTGGGACCCTTCTTCCGTGTCCACAGATATGTACGTAACCTCAGAGTTACTTTCTTCGGCCATCTGAGAAAGAGAGTCGATGATGGAATGGCTTGAGAGTTCCTTGATCGAATCGCTCGATGCCCCACACGATGGACAGGACGGGAGTTCCTGTTGCCGCGTAAGGCGAACTTCCCAGGACTCATCCTTACCGTGGCCGCATTTTTTGCACTGGACGGCGATGATGTTGCCCCGCAAACCCTCCGAAACCAACAGCGTAGCAACCGCTCCTTGTTTGAGGGCTTGCTGTATCATCGCTTCGCCGTAGGTAGCCTTC
>VMHT01008336.1_pt1 | contig 12979 bp, 5 predicted proteins | sample 4693611 | NCBI WGS metagenome assembly VMHT01 (sample SAMN12280063, study PRJNA550983) | marine metagenome | isolation source: seawater sampled from same location over 5 years 0.02-0.2 micron viral filtrate | place: USA: collected off the coast of southern California halfway between the port... ... | reverse complement strand
GACAACAGCAGCCACTACAGAATTAGAAAGCATCAACATTATGTTGGCTGCTATAGGAGAAGCCCCAGTAAACTCCTTAACAGGTACTCTTCCTGTTGATGTAAAACTTGCACAAAGCACTCTTACTGAAGTGAACAAAGAAGTTCAATCAGAAGGGTGGAGTTTTAACACAGAGATAGATGTCACTCTTACAAGAGATGGATCTAACCACGTTTCTCTTGGAACAGATGTTATAAGAGTTGACCCTAACACCCATGACCACACAGACATTGATGCAATACAACGTGGTCTAAAGTTATATGACAGGCTGAATAATAAGTATGAGTTTACTAAAGATTTAATATGTACAGTTGTTTATTTTAGAACCTTTGACGAGATACCAGAACCTGCAAGAAGGTATATAACTATCAAAGCTGCTCGTATCTTCGTTGATAGATTAGTAAGTGATGATGGTCTTAGAACTTATACACAACAAGACGAAATAAGAGCTAGAGCTATACTGATGGAAACAGATCTCAGTAATGCAGATCACAACCTATTAAGAGGTGATCCTAGTCTTACAAGTGTCTTTGATACTTACAATCCTTCCAGAGCATTAATTAGATAATTATGGCAGTTGTATCAAGAGCAATTCCAACACTGCTAAGAGGTATCTCACAAGCTGCTGACTCAACAAAACAAGCTGATCATGCAGACATACAAGATAACGCTAACAGCAACCCTGTGTTGGGTCTTACAAAGCGTAGTGGCACACAGTTTTTAACTACTCTTAGTAGCAGTACTGTTGGTAATGTTCATATACAAACTATTAATAGAGATACCAATGAAAGGTATGTTGCTATTTTTAGTAACGGTAATGTAAAAGTTTATGATATTGACGGTACAGAAAAGACAGTAACTAAACCTGACGGAACTAACTATCTAAATACATCCACACCTAGAAGTGTTATCAAGACTGTTACTATTGCAGACTATACCTTTGTTGTTAATACAAGCATTACTGTTGCTATGGACTCTGCTGTAAGTGCAGGTAACACCACGCAAGCAGTTGTATTTATTAATTCAGTCTCAGATAAGACTACATATTCTGTCACTGTAGATGGTGTAACTGTTACTGATGACACGACTTCAGACTCTACACTTAGCACTACACAGGTTGCTACTGATTTAGTATCTGGTCTTAACTCAGGACTTACAGGTTTTACTATTGCTCGTAATGGTCCTGTTATTCATATTAAAAAGAATGATGGCAGCAATTTTTCTATTGATGGTAATGATACTCAAGGTAATACACAGCTAACAGTAGTAAAAGATTCAGTCCAAAGGTTTACTGACTTACCAACTGTTTCTCCTAATGGTTATGTCGTTGAAATAAAAGGAGATGAATCTACTAACTTTGATAACTACTACGTTAAGTTTGTCACTAACAACGGTGGTACTTTTGAAGAGGGGCAGTGGGAAGAGACACTAGAACCTGGTATTACTTTTAAATTTAATTACGACACCATGCCACACGTCTTAATCAGACAGGCTGATGGTAATTTTAGATTTGCAAGAGTTGATGGTGATAGTTATACATTATCTGGTGTAAGTTATACCTTACCTAAGTGGGGAGAAAGAACTGTTGGAGATTTAGATTCAGCACCTAATCCTAGTTTTGTTGGTGGAAAAATTAACAACGTATTCTTCTTTAGAAACAGACTAGGCTTTCTGGCTGATGATAATGCAATCTTATCAAGAGTTAGTGAGTTCTTTAACTTCTTTCCAGAAACGGTCTTATCAGTAATAGATTCAGATCCTATTGACGTAGCTGCTTCACATACCAAAGTTGCTATTCTTAAACACGCAGTAACTATGGGAGAACAATTAATCTTGTTCTCAGATCAAACACAATTTGTACTTACATCATCATCAGATTCTTTAACACCTAAAACAGCTAACGTAGTTGTAGCAACAGAATTTGAGTCTAGTGATTTAGCACAACCTGTAGGTTCTGGTAGTTCTATATATTATCTAACTAACAAAGGTAGTTTTGCAGGTGTAAGAGAATATATAACACAGGAAAATGTAGCAATAAAAGATGCAAGCAACATCACTATTCATGTACCAAGACTAATACCAAGTAATATATTTAAACTTGCTGTTAGTACAAATGAAGATGTACTAATACTTTTAGGTAGTGATAATCCTAATAAGCTATACATCAACAGATGGTTGTACGGAGATAACTTTCAAAAAGTTTTAAATAGTTGGTCTACTTTTACACTTAACTCTGCAAAATCTATTAGGAATATTGATTTTATTGGTACTGATTTGTTTATGGTTGTAGAAGAAGCTAACGGTACAACTTTAGAAAAGATACCTTTTGAAGCAGAGTTTAGAGAAACTAATGCAGAGTTTGAATATCACCTAGATCATAAGGTTACAGAAGCAACAACAGGAGTATCTGTTGCTTATAGCTCTGGTACTGGTTTATCTACATTTACAGTTCCTTATAGGTTAAATGGAACGATGTCTGTTGTTGGTAGGTATCTAGGTGATGGAGAGACAAGTACTTTTATTGATACACAAGGCAATACAAAAACATTAAAACCAGGACAGGCTTTACAAACTACTAATACAGCAAACGGATCTACAGCAACGATTACAGCTAGTGGAGATTTTAGAAATAGTAAATTTATTATTGGTGAACCTTTCTTAATGCACTATAGGTTTAGTCAACAACGACTAACTGAAGGTGGTAGTAACAATGCAGGTGAGATAGTAAGTGGCAGATTACAACTACATCATTTCTATATTAAGTTTGAAGATACAGGATTCTTCCAAGTAGAAGTAACCCCTGAGAATAGAGACACATCTACCCATAAATTTACTGGTCGTTTATTAGGTGCAGCTTCTAGTGCTATTGGTCAAATTAATCTAGAGACAGGTACATTTAGAGTGCCAATAATGTCACGAGCAGATAGAGTGAATATAGATGTAAAAAACGACACGTTCTTGCCTACTCAATTATCCAGTGCTGAATACGAAGCCATGTTCCATATGAGGAGTAGAAGAGTCTAATGGGACATCTAAGAAAAGCTAACCTACAAGATCTTAGATATGTAGCTGACAACATGAGAGATGTTGATAAGTTAGAAGCCTTGTATCAAACAGGACAAGAACCACGACAAGCACTGCAATTATCTTATATGTGCAGCAATGTAAACATGGCTATAGCTGATGATAATGATCAGCCTATAGGTCTTTGTGGGGTAGTTTCTGGTGGTGTCATATGGATGGTTGCTACTGATAAGTTATTTGAAAATAAAAAATATAGAATACAACTAATAAGAAAAGGACGTAAATGGGTAGAAGGCTTGTTGAAAAAATACAAAGTCTTATATAATTTTGTATATGCAGAGAATGATTCTGCTATCAAGTGGTTAAAGTCTCTTGGATTTACCTTTATCAAATACCACGAAGAATATGGAATACAAGGTAAACCATTCTACGAATTTCTGAGGATAGCTTAAATGTGCGTTGCAGCAATAACAGCATTAGGAAGTGCAGCTACACCTTTTGTTGCGTCTTTAGGTCTTAATTTAGCAAGTGGTTTGGCACAAAGATCAGCAGCACAGTCAGCAGCAGAGCAACAATATCAATCAGCTTTAATTACAAATAGATCAGCAGAACAGGCTTTTGCTAATCAACAAGAAGCTACAGCAGCACAGTTAAAAGAAACTAGAGCTTCATCAGCACAAGAAAAATTAGCTAAAACTATACAAGGATTACAAGCAAGAGGATCAATAAGAGCTAGTGAACAAGCAGGTTTGACTGTTAACTTATTATTAGCTGATGCAGAAAGACAAACAGCAAATGCAAGAGAATCTATAAATCAAACATTAGAATCTGTGAGTAGGCAATATACAAGAAGTATTAGAGGTCTTGAATCACAGCGAGATGATAGACGTAATCAATTACAAAGTAATATTAACCAAGCTTATAACCAAATCCCTTCTTTGGGATCAGTTATTCTTAATACAGCAGCACAAGGATTATCTTCCTATGCTCAACTTACAGCTTCATGACATCTAGTTACCAAAGTACAGCTTTTAATTCTTCTGCAAGACCTGTAGATACGTTTGTAAGACAACCTAGTGTGTTACCAAGAACAGGTGCAGAAGAGTTGGCTTCTATATTAGAAACTGTAAACCCTGCTTTAGGTAAATTTCTTAGTGCAAAAGCAACTGAAGGTATAGAGCTTGATGAACAAAAAGGTCAAGAACTTGTATTAAATGCTGGTCAAGAAAAATTAAAATCTATTGTTACTGCAATACAAAAGAAAGATGGCAATGAAGCTGCTAGACAATTACTAGGTTCTAGTATGTTTGTTAGAAGAGGGGTAGAAAAACAAATTGCAATTAATTTAGGAAGCACTGCAAGTTCCAATGCTAAATTATTTTTTAATGGTTATACAGTAGATAAAGAATTAAATGATGGTTCTATTGTTAAAGTTCCACTTATTCAATTTCCAATAAATTCTCCTGAGTTTAAAAATGCAGTTGCTGAATATCAAGTTAATAGTAAAAAAAATCTTAATGGTATTAGATCTCTTTATGTAAATGATTATTTTATACCTCAACAATCAAAGGCAATACAAAATTATTTTGAAGAACATATTAAAAAAAATAATGAATACAATGTCCAGAGATACGAAGGTCAATTAAAAAGTACAATTTTATTAAATTTCAATAAAATAGATGAAATTGGTACAGACGTAGCTTTTTCAAATATACAAAACAGCATAAAGGAGATTGAATCATATGGATTAACTACCGTTGTATCTCCTACAAAATTATTAGCAACAGTAAATGCCCAAGCAAATAACATTTTTCTTACGTATAACAAAAATGGAGAAGATGGTTTTGAAGCAGTTTCTGATTATTTAGAATTTGTTGGCAATTTAAAAGTTGGACCTGAACAACTTTTAAAAGATGGAACTACTAAACAATCTTTATTAAAAGATTTTTATAATGAAGATACTGTTAAGCTGTACACAAATATAATAAATGCTAATGAAAAAATAAATCAACAAAAACAATTAAAATTTCAACAAGCAGAAGAATTTACTATAAAAGAAATGATTAAAAGACATTCTTTTGTTCAAGTAAATCCAGATACTAAAGAAGTTAATTATGAAGTAGTAGAAGCTTTAGTGAAAGCCTTTCCTGATCGTTTTGAATTTATTGAAGGTCTTATAGAAGAACAAGATATTAGTAGAGATGAATTTTATACAAAGTTTAAATTTGATTTAATAAGTAATAAATATACTTTTGATCAAGCTTTTAATGTGTTGAAAAATTTTGAAGAATCATTAGGGGTAAGTATTACAGGTGAAGATGAAACTGAATTAGAAAAATTATTTACATTAGCAAAAGAACTTGAAGGTAAAGATGTTCTTAGCGATTACAGAAAACAAATTGATAATGTACTAATCGAATCAAAAATTATCTTAGGTGGTGAAGGTGAATTTTATAACAGTTTTCCAAAAAGTTTTTATACGGATGACAAGCAACTTGATTATGTAGATGCTAAAGATAATTTCAATAAGAAAATACTTGAAATATTTAGCACTACCGAATTAAAACCAGGATACAAGACACTACCTGAACAACACGCAGCAGAATTTAAAGAAGCAAGAATAAACTTTTTAGCAGATGTTAAGGAAATAAACGAAAGGAAAGGAGGAGAATCAATATATCAGCAGTCAGGAATAATGTCAGAAGTAGACAAAGAACTTGACAAAAGAAAAACAGAGAGAGGTGAAGCTTTTACAACTGTAGACTCATCAACATTTGATGTCTTAAGTAAAAGTGATGCCTTTGAAAAAATTACAGTAGAAGGGCGAGAAGCTATTAAAAACAAAGAAAATGGTCAGATATATGTTTCTGACAATGAAGTAACATTTAAAAAGATAAACGACAAAAATAATAAAAAGAAGAGTTTTAAAGAACTACTGAACAATAACGACCCTAGTGTCTTTGCTGATGTTAGTGAAGAAGAATCGCCTACTACAGTTGAAGTTAGGAAAGGAGATACTTTATTTAATTTGGCTGATCTATTTAGTACAACAGTAAAAGCTATAAAAGAAGCAAATAATTTAGATAGTGATCTTATTATTCCTGGACAAGAATTAATTATGCCAATAGTTAACGCAATAGGTGATGCTGTAGTCCCAGAATCTGATCTTACAAATAGAAGTGTTCTTGAAGAGATAGATGTTACGAAAACATTTAGCTATAACTCTCTTTACAGACTTGCTTTAGAAGTAGGATTCCCACCAGAAGATGCAAAAATAATGGCAGCAATAGCTTTAGCAGAATCTAAGGGTGATGCTCAAATAGATACTGTTAAATCTGGTACAGATCCTAATAAAGAAGGTGAATTTAGTTTAGGTCTTTGGCAAATAAATGTAATTAAAGAATATCAAGCAGAACGATTCCCACTGTTTAATATTAAGAGTCCACAAGAATTATACGATCCATTAACCAATGCCAAGGCAGCGTTTATACTTTACGATAGAAGAAAACCAGAAGAAAGATTTAATGATTGGTCTACTTATACAGACGGAACATACAAAGATTTTTTACCCACAACTAACTAACAATGACTGATTCAAATTTAAAACTTAATGAACAGAACTCTATTAATGAAGAGAACTCTACATCAAATGTTGAATTAACTGAGTTAGAACCTGTAGTTAACAACAATAGCCAGACAGAGGGATTTGTAAACTTTGATGCAAATATAGATACTGAAAACATTATCAATTCATTTTATATAAATGATAATGAATTTGATTTTTATAAAGACGATACGTTTGATCCGTCAAAAGCTGCTTTTAATTCTTTAAATATTGATTTTACTCCACCAACAGAACAAAGTGATGTCATACCTGTAAGTGATGGAATGTTAAAATATCTTGGTTTTGTTAACTTATTTGAAGGCATAGGTGGGAATCTTCGCACACCAATAAGAACAAGGAGTGACGTACAACAGATAAATAAATTACTAAAACAACAAACTGGTTATACTTATAATCAATTTAAGAATAATGACATACCTAAAGATGTTATAGAAACTCCTGAGTTTCAAAAAGGTCTAGATAATATGTATAATTTTTATCAAGACAAAGGTTTTAATGTAGAGATACCAGAAAGAACTAATCTTACTCAGTTTAATCAAACATTAAAAGGTCTTGGTATTGAGATAGGTGGTGGTATTAGTCTTGATTATGCTACTGCACCCTTATTAAACGCAGGTGGTTGGGGAAAATTAGCTTACGGTGCTATAAACTTCATCGGTGGTGGTTACTTAAACTATCTTTCACAAGAAGCAAGATTAGGTCAAACTGGCTTTCTTGGTCAAAAAGATAAATTATCGTGGGGTGAATTATTTGGTGCAGGTGGTACTCAAACAATACCTTTTGGTGTAACAGATAAAGGTTTCAAAGGTGTTAGTAAATCATTTGCTTTTGGTGGTACTTTAGGTGCTAGTGAAACAACCGTTAGAAATTTAATTGACGAAAAAGAGTTTCCAACATTTAAAGAATATTTATTGTCAATAGGTTTAGGAGGTACATTTGCTGCAACTTTTAAAGGCGGTTTAGAATTATTTGATGGATTATTAACTAAATTTAAAGGCAAGTCACCAAAAGAAATTAGTAACCTTATTACAGACAAAGAGGTAAAAAAACTTAATCAATTTGTTGATGATAGTCTTACATTACAAAACCAACTACAACAACAACCACAAGCAAAAGGAAATAAGAATAACCAAAACTTAGGTGATTCTAATTTTCCTGATACTAGAGGGAAAAATAAGTTTTATCATGGCTCATCAAAAGAAATACCAGATGGCAAAGTTACAAGTGTAGAGTCTGGTGACAATATTGTAGATAATAATTTATATGGCAATGGTTTTTATACAACTGAAGACTTAACAACTGCTAGTAAATATCAAAAAAAAGGTAAGAAACAAGTTTTAAAACCAGAGATACCTATTGCTAAAGGTATCAAAAGAGAAAGTGATCTTCCTTATGGCATACAAAGCGATCTAAAAAAATTAAATATTACAGATGTTGAATTAAACCAATTAGTTACACCTGGTACTGAAATTCCTTCTGCTGAACGTCTAAGAGATTTAGCCAACCAAGCGAGACAATTTCCAATAGATAATCCGTTTTCTGATGGAGGAAGAACTAATGTTGAAGCTTATAATAAAATAGCAAATCGTTTAGATGAATTAGCAACAAATCCCCCTAAAACACCCGAATTTAAACCAGTTGTTTATGAGATTACAGAAAAACAACCAGTAAAATTTATTGATGCTGATCAAAAATTAAATTGGACAGACGATACCCCAGAAGTACAACTTATAAAAGAAATTCTCGAAGGTACAGATGAAGGTGGTGAAGTTTTAGATGTTTGGGAAACGACTAAATCTTTTAGTTATGCAGACATAGTAGAGAATTTAAAAGATATTTATCAAAGAGAAGCTCTTTCAGTAGGTGAATTTACAAACTTACTTGATGATTTAAATTTTGAACTATCAAAAATTGGCTATGGAGGAGTAACACATCAAGGTGGTAACTTAGCAGGTAAAGGTAAAAGACTACATAAAGTAAAAATATACTGGGATGCAGAAAATCAAATTGATATTAAAAAAGTAGATATAAATCAATTCAAAACAAACACAAGCAATCAAAAACAAGATTTAGGTGATCCTGAGTTAACTCCTAATCAATATACAAACAAAGTTGCTAAGTCAGAAAACTTTGGTCTTATCGAAGAGTTAATAAGATTAAAGAAAATAAAAAATGAAGGAGGAACTAGCCCAATAAAAACTCAATATCAAATGCAATTAGGTGGTTTAAATTTATTTGATGATGGAATTATTGATTTATCTAAAACTAAACACATTCAAGAAATTACTAAGATATATGCTTTGATAAATGATATTGCACCTACAGAAGATCTTGCTGTTGCTTTAACTCAAACTGTTGCTCTAGCCACAGATGGTGTTGTTGATGCAAATATAAAATATGTAAATGCTCTTAATTCAAAAGATTTTAATCAAATAGAAAAAGCTATTAATGATTTAGATTTAGCTTTTAACGAAGTAAGTAAATGGTTGGGGTTAAGTTTACCTGGTAGAACAACATTTGGTAGGACAGGTCAAGCATTACAAATAGAAGCACCTTCTGGAATAGCAGGTAAATCAGTAGATGAAGTAATGAATATGTCGGCAGCAGAAAAAAGAATAGCTGCTGAGTCTGTAGGTGAAACAACAATATCATTAGACAAAAAGATAACTGCAATTAGCGATTTAAAAACAGAATTAAATAAAGCTTTAGAAAAAGCAAAGAAAACTGGTGATTTTACTGGACTTTATAAAGTAGCTAACAAAATAAAACAAACAAATGGAAAAGTTGAAAAGATTGTTGCATTAGAAAAACATCAAATACTACCTTCAATAGCTAACAAGACAGCAAGAGTAATTAACGAAATAGGCATTAATGCACTAATGTCTGCTCCTGGTACTAATGAAGTAAACCTTATCTCAGGTATTTTAAATACATATCTAAATGCTTTTAAACTTGCTTTAGGGGCGAGAGATAAAGATGGGGCTGAAGCAGCGTTAAGACATTTTATGGCTTTACATCAAAACTTTATGTTTGCTAGTAAATCGTGGAAAAGATCATGGGATATGGAAGATAACTTTATAAATATGGGTAACAGTAAAGTAGCTTTTAATCCTGAAGATAGATTTCAAATATCAACTACAAATAAAGATTGGGCTTCAAGGATTGCTTTTAACTGGACAGGTAAAGGGATAAGACTACCTAGCAGATTAATGACTTCTAATGATGCTTTAATTCAAGCACCTAATCTAATTGCTTATTCTACTATGAAGTTTTTTCTACATGGTAAAAATAAATTAGGTTATAAAGGTGACAAGCTTAATACATATATTAACGATAGTACCAATACAATTATTGAATATTTTTTATCTAATGGTAAGGGAGAAATTGAGGATAAAGTAATTGAAAGAATTTTAGGAGAAGCTCAAGAATTTTCAAAATCAATTACCTTTACCAATGATATTCGTACTGACAGTTTGTTTGGTATGGGAGCAAATCAAGTTGATAAATGGGCTAAAAATCCTATAGCTAGATTATATCTTACCTTTGTAAGAACACCGTCTAATTTAATTAGTGATGGATTTAAAATAACACCTGGTATTGGTACTCCGTTACCAACCAACACTGACAATAAACTGCTAAACCTTGCTGGAGAAATTGTAAATTTTGCAACTCTAAATAAATTTTTAGCAGATGAAGTAAGGGTTGATTTACTTAGTAAAGATCCTCTTATCGTACAAAGAGCAAGAGGTGGTATGAACTTAGCACAAGGCTTTGGTCTTACGATTGCTGGAATGTCATTTTACTACGGTAATAAATTCTTAGAAGAAGACTATGTACCAGATACAATTTTAACTGGTGGTGGTCCTGATTGGACAACAAAAGAAGGTAAAGCCATGTGGATAAATATGTCTAAGAATGGTTGGCAACCTTATAGCGTAGGTAAATTGCAATACAACGAAGATAAATCTCCTAAGTTTAAAAATGGTGAACCAGTTTATACATACAGTTCATACGACAATAGTGGTTTTGATCCTGTAGCACAAGTTGTTGGTATGATGGTTGATTTTGTTAATAGTAATGGTTTTATAAAAGGTAAACCTTTTGATGACTTTACTGTTGGTTGGACAGGTGTAGTAGGTCGTAATATCTTTAATAAAAGTTATACAAAACAAGTAAATGAAATGTTGGAATTTATAGCATCAGCACCAGGTTTAGTTGATGAAACTGGTGACAATCCTTTAAAAAATTACAAATTAGATAAATCAAAACAATTTTTAGCAGATCAAACTGTTTCAAGATTACTTCCGTATTCAAATTTATTATCACGTTTTAAAACAATTCCTGGTGATATTTTAGAAATATTAGGTGGTTATTCTAGAGAAGAGATGCTTAATGATGAAAATTTATCTAGGTTTATACAAAAACGTGATTCAAAAGTAAGACCAGGAGATGTTATTAATGAAGATGTACCTATTGAAGATGAAAGTTTTAATGACAAACAATTATTAAAAGAACTGTGGGCATATTTAAAAATTGCTATTCATAAAAAAACACCAGGCTATGACGCTAATTTACCTTTTATGCGTGAACATATAACTAACGAACCTATAGTGCATCCATATAAAAAAGGACCAGATCTATTTGCTTTAAGAAAACATAAGACAAGTAAGAATTATAAGATTTATTTAGCTTTGACACAAATAGGCAGACAATTACCAGAGCCAAAAGATGTTATCTCCGCAGGTTACAGCAACAATGACATTGAAGGTAAGAAGTTAAATACTACAGAATATGGTCAACTTAGAGAATATATTAATACTCATATTCCACAAGGTAAAAGGTATGGAGAGGTAAATTTATTACAAGCTATGAACAATTATTTAGATAGCAAACCATACAAAGCTGCAAGTAAAATTATTGAACAAGAAGGGTTAACCAGTGAGAAAGGAGATATGCTGGCAAAGCAAATATATTCAAACTTATATAGCATTAACAATTATTATATAAAATCTGGTGAAGCTGAATTTTTTACACAAGTAATGGGAGAAAAAGAAATACAAAAAAGATTAGAAAAAAAAGGTAAGATAAAGTTAGAGTTGAATAATCAAATTGAGAAAGAACTCTCTTACTAATTATGGCTACTAACACCGCATCATCGTCTACTACCCATACTGGTAATGGAAGTACTACTGCTTTTGCTATATCTTTTTCTTTTTTATCTGATAGTGAGATTGATGTAACGGTTGCTGGTGTACTAAAAACCATAACTACACATTATACGATTAGTGGGTCTACTCTTACCTTTACTGGTGGTAATACCCCTGCTAATGGTGCTGCGATAAAGTTTCAAAGAGATACTGATATAAGTAGTAAGAAGGTAGATTTTCAAGATGGTAGTGTTCTTACAGAAATAGATTTAGATACTAATGCCGATCAGGTCTTATTCGCTCAACAGGAGATTATAGATAAGTTAGGTGGTATTGAAGAAAATGCTACAGCAGATCAAACAAACGCAGAGATTAGAACAGCAGTAGAAGCTGCAACTGATAGTAATGTCTTTACAGACGCTGATCATTCTAAGTTAAATGCGATAGAAGCTTCTGCAACAGCAGACCAAACTGCTAGTGAAATAAGAACACTTGTGGAAAGTGCTAGTGATAGCAACGTGTTTACTGATGCTGACCATAGTAAGTTAAACGCTATAGAAGCCAGTGCAACTGCTGATCAAACTGCTGCTGAGATAAGAACTTTAGTAGAGTCAGCTACAGATTCTAATGTCTTTACTGATGCTGACCACACAAAGCTTAATGCTATAGAAGCAGGTGCTACAACCGATCAGACAGCTTCAGAAGTTAGAACTCTTGTGGAATCAGCTTCTGACAGTAACGTATTTACAGATGCAGATCACAGTAAATTAAATGCAATAGAAGCTAGTGCTGATGTAACAGATGCCACTAACGTAGATGCTGCTGGTGCAGTGATGAACAGCGACCTTGATACCAAAGGTGAGATCTTAGTTGGTGATGGCTCTGGAGATCCTTCAGCCCTTTCTGTTGGTACAAATGGATATATCTTAACTGCTGATAGTAGTGAAGCTACAGGTGTTAAATGGGCTGCTGCACAGGGTGGTGGAGGTGGTGGAGGAATAAGTAATGTTGTAGAAGATACTTCACCACAACTGGGTGGGTCGCTTGATGTTAACGGACAGGATATAGTCTCTACTTCTAATGGTGATATTGATTTAGATCCTAATGGTTCTGGTAAGGTCGTTGCTAAAGGTAATGCTAATAG
>VMHT01169286.1_pt1 | contig 12980 bp, 31 predicted proteins | sample 4693611 | NCBI WGS metagenome assembly VMHT01 (sample SAMN12280063, study PRJNA550983) | marine metagenome | isolation source: seawater sampled from same location over 5 years 0.02-0.2 micron viral filtrate | place: USA: collected off the coast of southern California halfway between the port... ... | reverse complement strand
TTTTTTCTAATTGTTCATTATAAACAGATATTGGTATTTTATAAGATTCATCTAATTCATATAAATCTATAAGCATATGACATACTTTTGTGGCTTTTACATAATACTCGTATTTATCTACATGAGGGTAAGTTTTTTGAATTTGTTTATGCATATAATCTGCTCTACATATATCAGGTCTGTCATCAAATATAGCACATAAGTTTTCATCAGTCAAATGTACACATGCTCCATCCCCCCTGTTAGGCATTCTACCGTCAGATCCTGCCGTTGCGCAACAGGCACCACACGAAGAACACTGAAATTTAAGCATTATACAAATAGATTAAATAACCAAATGTTACGTTTAAATTAACTATTACTAAATTCCATTGTTTTGCTACAAAAACCTGCGGTAAAGACAATATCCCCCCCATGATGTAAGTTAAAGCCCCAATAGCATCGGGTAACAAATAAGGTGAAATCATTATAAAAGCAGCACCCATATACCCCAACCTGTTTGATAATCTTTCAGTAGGGCTTAATTTTCTTTCCTTTACTAATGCTTTTAAATTTACCATATATCTTCAAAGTCTTCACCTTCATTAGCTTTTGAATAATCAGTCGGGCGCACAGCAAAAAAATCAGTATGAGTATGCCCCCCGGTAAGATGGTAGAACCAGTCAAGATTACTTGCTGCGATTTCGTTAAATTTAAAGTAGCCCCTCCCGTTGCTGTAACCGAGCTCTGTAATTTTTTCATTGAGACGTTTTCTAATGAATTGTTTAAGATCGTAAGCTTTAAGGTTTTCGATATCTCCAAGCTCGAACATTTTGTCAATATATTTTTCTTCTGCGTCAAGCATTGCTGTTGCCGCTTTAATAACATCATTATAACAATCGTTTTGTAAATTAGGTATTTCGCTACACATATGTTTAAACAGCTGGCACCCCATTTTAGAGTGTAACGATTCGTCCCTTACTGACCACTTCATCTGCTGCCCAATGCCTTTTAATAAATTTCTTAATTGAAAAGAATATAATACAGCAAAAGCAGAATAAAGACTAACTCCTTCAGCAAAAGCAGAAAAAATAGCCAAGGACTTTGCGATACCAACCAACTCATTTCCTTCATAAGCGACGAGGTTGTCAAATCTTTCCATAGTCGCTTTATCCTGTAAAAAAGCTTCAAAATTTTCAAGACCAAGTGTTTCATTTAAATAACTATATGCTACCGCGTGTATTGTTTCTTGGCTACCAAACATCATAGCCATTTGTTGTATTTCGTGTTTAGGAAACCATCCAACTACTTTTTGTGTCCAGTAATCTGATACTGCACACTCGGTTTGTGCAAATCCTAATAATATATTACCAACTAAATTTTTTTCAGAAATTGTTAGTTTTTCATTCCAATCTTTTATATCTCCCTGCATAGGTATTTCTGTATGCAGCCAAAAAGCTTGTGCTTGTTTTAGCCACCCCTCGGTATAATACTCTGGATAATCAAAAGGCTTATAAGGTACTCTTAAATCAAATAATCCCATTTATTATTTATCTATAATTAAACAAATGTCTACGAATGGCAAATATATAACATGCTCATTATAGTTTTCATTTATATACGATCTTATTCCTAACAATATTCCAGGGTAAAGTCCTAGACTAAGCTCCCATCCTTTATCGCCCTTGTCCTTTGTATTTTTTGACATAATTTTTACTTGTTTTTAGTTTAGAAGTTTTACTTTTTGCGTGCACATTTGGACGCTTTACTTTCTTTTTTATAGTATAATTATTTGATATTACTCTTGCCATAACATTTTATATTGTGTGCTTCTTGTATTTCAACTAATTCTCGATATAAAAGTTTACCTCTTGTTTCTACACTCCATTTTATAAACTTATCTACCTGTCTGTCTGCATATTTAATGCGAGCTACTTTTTTAGCTTTTCTAGGATCAATTCTACCGTTATGTCGCATTCTTTTTGATTCTGTGGTTTATATAATGTATAATTAGGAAATTGTTTCATTACAAGCTGCTTAAATAACTTCCACCGCATAGGAAAAGACTCATTTGCTCTACCTTTTGTTTCAATTATAAAGCTATCTCCTATAAAATCTGGTGTATACTTAATTGGTAATATTCTTTTGCATCCTCTGTTTTTATAATCACCTTTTCCGTTTGATTGTCTTTCATATACTTCGTTTTCAAAATGAAACCCATTTAACAAAACAAAAGTTTCTCCTTCATACTTTGACCGTATTTTAGCTTTTTTTAAAGCCATATACATATATCTTTCTAACCCTGAGGCAAAGTTAATACCATCATATGATACCTTTTTAGAAACAACCGGACCCCTTTTTTTTCTTTTATAAGGTTTTCTTCTAGTTGTTTTCATATTTTTTTAATAAGGCTTCTTGTAGTTCTTCACTAGCGGCTTCTTTAAGCTTTTGAAGATATAGCGTAGCATCCATTAGTTCTTCTTGTAAATGATTAATCCAAGCAAACATATCGGAATGATCATCTTCAAGAGTAACCTTATATTTTTTAAACCCTATATCAGATCTATCTATAAACTTATCTACTACACGCTCAACCACAGGATCTCTAAATTTAATTTCTTTTTTATTCATCTTTAACAAAAGTTCCGTTAATCATTTTACCAGTTCTATTAGATATTTCATTATAAGCAGAATGAATACAAGTTTCAATATCGGTACCGACAAGGTGGGCAAGATTAGTAAGAACAACAATGCTATCACCAATAGCATCAACAATATCTTCTTTGTTATTTTTAAGTAAGGCCTGGGATAGCTCTCCTGATTCTTCATATAATTTAATTAATTGTGTTTTTGTATCACCTTTTTCATACAAACCTCTTTCTTCAGCCCATACTCTAATATTATTAAATATTTTAATTGGCTCAATAATAGGTGTAAGATTATTTTCAGGATTTAAAAAAGCTTCGTAATAAGCTTTATTATAAATATAGCTACGTTTTTCGTTGTACATAGATTTTTTACAATTTAATAAAATCCAATTAATGGTTTCAACATCAAGCTTAAATTCACCATGCGAAGTGTCCCATGATAAATCTATATTATCCCTTAGCCAATTATTAAGTTGCAGCTTAGGAACAGGAAATGTAGTGGTTTGTTCGGTAACGTTTATTTTCATTTTATTTAATTTTTGATTACATAAATCTTTATACTTCTGTCTGTCAACTTTATAGCCATAAGACTTTTGAAGTTCTATTTCCCGGTTAGATATATAATTTATATCGTCGCTAGAATCAAGAACTTCATACTCATCTGACTGATAACCTTGAACAGCCGTTACACGCTTATTAAGATTACGTGTAACACCTATTTTTTTACCCGGTACGTGATAAATAAAATACATATTTTATGTTGCTAATGGTGCTTTTATGTGAGCTAAAGGATTATAATTTTTTAAAATAATATCGCTATGCTCGGGTATATCAATCTCATGGGTTAAAGATAGCCCTTTTTTTAATTCTACCGTGGGCAAATTATTATCAGGCCTGTTTAAATATTCTGCGGATTGCTTAAGGTGATTATCATATAAATGGCAATCTCCTAAAAAACAAATAAGCTCACCTGGTTTATATCCTGAACCTTTTGCTAGCATAAGCAACAATAAACCATACATTGCTAAATCATAAGGCAAGCCTAAAAATACATCTACCGATCTTTGCGACCAAGCTAGACTTAATTTATTATTATTTATATATACTTGAAAGCCGTAATGACAAGGAGGAAGTGCCATATCACCCAATTCAGCGGGATTCCATAAGCTTGCCACAATGCGCCGCGAGCTTGGTTCTTGTTTAATTTGCTCGAGTATATACTTAAGCTGGTCAACACCATCAAAGTCACGAAGTTGCTTGCCATAAACAGGGCCAAGAGTATTGTCGGTTCTACCAGATTTTTTATAATTATCATCCCAATAAGAAACGCCGTGATGGCGTAAGTAATACATATCAGTACGCCCTTGTAATATCCATAATAATTCCGTAATTGCATGATTAAAATATATTTTTTTAGCTGTTAATAATGGGAATCCAAGTTCCATATTATGTCTAAGAACTCTTCCGAAGACAGATCTCGTCCCAGTGCCAGTTCTATCATTTTTTTTCGCTCCTGCATGGAGTATTCCTGATAATAATCCTCTGTATTCATCTTGTACGTTTATCATAATAAAATTTCATTGCTTTTTTAATTGCCGGCCATATCTCTTTATCATTATAAAATACAGGAGATATATGCGCTTTTTCATTTTTTTTATAAGGTCCTAATCTTATTTCTACAAACCAAATATCTGGGAATAATCCCGTTGTAGCAGGTTTAGGAGATATGCGATAATTATTGTCAATACAATAATTAAAATGTAATTGCTCTTCATGTGTTAGTTTATCATAATATTTATTTAACCCCCTATAATTTTTAGGTTTTTTTAACCCGCTTCCCATGGCATTACTTCATTTTGCATTATTTCAGGATATATTGGCATAAAAGAACCAGATTTATATTCCCATTTAAAATGAGCCTCAGCTCCATTTTCACCTAAGTTTTGGAATTTAACTTTGAGCACTTTGGCTTTAACAGTTTTATTATCATAATCACGGTGAATAAGTAAACCGTGATAAGACGCATCATACCACTCGCCGCCGCCTTTAATATTATACATAGTCGGTTCTTCAATTTTGCCATCTTTATCTTTATACATTTTTGTAGGATGGGCAACAACTATAACTAACACATCATATTTTTTTGCAAATATTTCTATTTTAGTTAAGTATTCCATCGTATACCTATTTACATCCTCTGTTTTGCAATTTACATCTCTTATTTTATTAAATGGGTCAATAACTAAGCACTTAATACCTTTTCTTTTAACAAGCTCGGCACCTTTTTTTAAAACTGATTCTAAAGTATAGCGCTCCATATCTATAAAAAAGAAATTATCATTAACGTGCCCAGCTATTGATTTCCATTTTGCTCCACCAATGTCGGATTTTTGTGGCATATCTTGCCACACTTTTCGCATTAGTTTATGAGCGTGTAAAAACGTTGGTGCGTTTTCGGGTGATGCAAAAGCTGTTTTCCATTGGTAATTTTGATTATATCCCACTACCATTTGGTCAACAAAATCAGACTTCCCAGAAGAAGGTATGCCAGTAACAGTAATAAACTGGCCGGTATACGTTGAAAATATTTCATCAAAATTTTGTAAGCCAACTTGATAGCCTTTTTTGAATCCATTTTCAACAAAATCTGTAATTTCCCCCTCAATGTCTTTGAATGTTGTGACGTTTTCAAGCGGTACAGCTTTTGCCTCTTGTACAAGTTTTGATAATCTTTTAGGTCCATGATTTAATAAATATTCATTAGCATCTTTGCAATCGTCGAAGTCTATAATAAAACAAACCTCTGCCCCAAGACGTCTAATTAATTCTTGTTGCAAGGTTTGCCCAGCTTCGTCTTTATCAACTGCTAAAATTATTTTTTCTTTATTTTCAAAATAATCTATACAGTTATCTAAGTAATCTAAATTATTGTTATTTAAAGTTGCCCCGTTAGGGACAGAGACAGTATTGAATACGCCAGCTTCATGGAAAGATAATACATCCATCTCCCCTTCCACAATAATACAACTAGAATAATTAGCAATACTGTTAATGTTATAAAATACTTTTTCGGCCCCTTTAAATAACTTAAAGTTTTTTCTAGCATCTCTATATTTTATATTAATTAATTCATTACCTATAAAATAATTAAACTTAATTGTATTTTCTTTTTGCCCCGTTTGAGGCATCCACTCTAAGCCTTCTGATACTTTTAAATTTTGTAACGTATTTTTATTAATACCTCGAGATTTAAACCAATCTTCAACTTTAGTGTTTTGAACAGGAGAAATATTTTCATTTACAGGGCGTATAAACTCTTTTATACTGTTGCCTTTTCTTTTATAAGTATGTAACTGAAATGTTGTATCACAATTGTGACAAGTTCCTAAGCCTGTTTCCCAATCATAAGAAGCACATTTTAATTTTTGTTTAATTGGCTTCCTACTAGATGAACACAGGGGACAAACCCCCTGCGTTTTTCCTTCTTCAAGATCATATTGGTTAAAATCTTCAATTGCGTAACCATTTATTTCTTGAGTATTTATTTGCATCTATTCCTCTTTTAAATAAGGTTCATTGTTTTCATCATAATGGACATACAGCCATTTTTCTTCTATTACATCGTAATATTTATTAAAACGGTAAATCATCTGCTACAGGTTGAGGTTTAGGGGCTACAGGCGCCGACTGTATATTATCTCTGGGCGCAGGCTCTACATTTTGTCCATTAGTCCAAACAACATTTATATTACCTAAGTAAACTTTAGGTTCTTTACTTTCGCGTTGTTCTTTAGTTTGTTGAACAGTAAGTGATCCTTGTTGACCAAATTGATCAATATCATCATTAATAGTAATTGTTACAGGTAAGTATTTTCCTTTTTTACCTTCAATAATTTTGTCCTTAGGGACTTTAGATAAATTAATACTTGTGTTTAAAATAGTTGCCATATAATAAAATTTAAAGTGTTTCGTTTATAAAATACTGGTTAGGGTCAAAGTTAGGGGTATTATAATGTAAATCAAACATTTCACATGCTTTTATTACTTTATCTTCTCCTCTTTGTAAAAACTTTTCAGAGCAATCACACAATTTAATTTTATGTGTGTTTTTATCCATAGCTATAAATACCATTTCAAATCCAAAAAGTTTATTATAAATGTAAGCCTGGCTGTCATAATTAAATTTTGAAGCGCTGAATCTAAAATTGTCAAGATTTGTTGTAGTTTTCAAATCAATAACTAAATGCTCATCATGATTAATTATATCAGCCTTAGCTTTCCATTTAACATTATTAATTAATCCCATAGCGGGCTCTTCATAAATCATGTTTGTTCCTGTAATTAAACTTTCTATAAATCTGTTTTTAAGAAGTTTTTCAGTCATTGCTTCAACCATATCTGCTTCTTCTTGTAATAAACACATCTCACCATCTGATATTTCTTTATAGTGTTTTGTATTTCTACTAGAGCTTTCTATAATTTTAAACGATTTGACTTTTTCAGGTTCAAGTATAATAGTATGGAAATATCCACCTATAAGCATAGCGGGCGTTTTTGTTATGGGTTTATACAAATTTTCAGGCTCGCTTAACAGAGTTTTAATATTTGAATTGCTTAAATATTGTTGGCCAAACTTACCGTAGTAATGTTCGTCCTCTCTTAGCTTATCTATTATCTCTTTATGATTCATTTAAAGTGTACTTAATTCTTGTTCTAATTCAGGTGTAAGCTTATATTTCTTTTTAATTTTTTCTAATGATCCACCTTTTTTCAAATATTCTTTTGCCTCTGGAACCCAATTATCATTTGAAGCAGTAGTAGCATCAGCATCAGCCGTGTCATCAATTAAGAATAAATTACCTAACGCATACTTTTTAGCGTAAGAGCTAGCTGTGCCATATCGTTGAGGCATTGCTTGCCCTTTAAACATAACATCAACTCCCACGACTGCAGTTGCTGAAAGCTCATTTAGATTATCTCTAATGGTTGCTGTTGATTGAATTACTGAAGGATCACTTGATATAAGTTCTTCTGTTGTAGTTACGGTTACATCTAGCTCTAGTAAGAATGGTTTTAAAGCTTCTAAGATGTCTTCGGCAGATCTATAATAATAATTACCGAATTTGTTGAAGCGGCTTTTTTTTGCTTTCAACTTGGTTTGAATGGTTGCTAATTTTTGCGTTAATTCCATAAAAAAAATTAGATTGGTTAATAATATAATTACGCATCTCGTGTATTATTTACACGGAATCTCCTATTTAACTTACAGATAATCAAGCACTTGCGAGCTATCTACGTTGTCAATTAGTTTTTGTATCGCTGCTTTTTTTATTTCAGATACTCTTACATAAGAACTAGGTCCTTCAATACCTATGATCTTTGCGATTTCATTAGCAGAATGTTTATCGCAATCTAGCCCGTAAGATAAGCGTAATACTTCATATTCTTTCGGGTTTAAGTTCTTTTTTAAAATACTTTTTAAATACATATTAAGCATACCTAAATTATAAGGCTCAGAGCGATCCGGAACTTGATCAAAATAACTTTCTTCGCTGTCAGCTTGTTCGTCTATACTTAAAAATATGCTATTAAAAAATATTTCAACTATTTTTTTATCTTGAGGATTTTGACGCATTTCATTTAATCTATGCTCCGGTATACGTATATGTCCTCTAGTTATATCTATTGATCTCCTAATTGCACCTTTAATTCTTTTAGATAAAAATGATTTAATTGTTTTTTCAGGATCTTCTGAATCAATAATTTTACTCATTTCTATTTTATCAACTGCAGCTATTAAACCTTTGGATCCCTCTTGTATAAGGTCGGTTATGTCTAATATACCTGATGCTTGTTGTGTAGTTGCAAATTTATGTGCCATGTTTTCTACAAGTGGTAAAAACTTTATAATCAGCTCATCTCTGGTGTAAAGATCATACGTTCGTTTATCTTCTGGCATACTGTTTTGTAAATCAGTTTTATACCGAATGTAATTCTTTACATTATATTTTTTCATGTGCTTAAATCATAGAGTTCAATAAATTTTTTTCGGTTTTTAATTGGTTATCAAGGTTTCTGTACACGGTTCGGGTTGAACAGCCAAGCATCCGTGCGATGGTTTGAACTGTTATGCATTCATGCATATCGTGTATAGCATTCATGCATTCATATATATTTTCTTTTGTTGCAATCTTAGATCTACCTATCAGCTTACCTACGATACTTAACTTCTCTGATTTGGTTAGCCCAGTAATATCATTGAATATTATTTTACGCAATTTATTTTTTGGTGGTCGTTCCAAATCTAATTTATAAATGTCATTAATAATACTCATTAATATATCATCAGATATTTCAAAGGTAATAAAATTATTTGGTTTATATGTAATATGTTTACATAAACTTTTAAATTTTTGTTCTGATAAGGTAGGATTCAAATATGTTAACACAAGCAAATGCCATTTCAATGATCTATATGTATTGATCTTAGCTTTACTTCGGAATAGTTCATAACACTGGTGTGTACCTTCTTTATAGAATCTACCCCATTGAAATACCTCAGAAGGTTCATCTGTAACTGGACCTCTCCGATATATTATTCTGTTATTATTTAAGTAGTCCATCCTGCGTGACATTAGCCTGCTACTCGTTATATATTAATTACCTTATGTCGCATTACATTTCTAAAAGTTTTAGCCTTTGGCTATACTTCCTAATAAGATCAGCTTTATGCTTTAATGTTTTAACTGGTATAATACCACTTCGATTATAAGATAAAACATCTTCAACAATCTCTTGTCTTAGCATATAAATGTTATTCCATATATATTCTTTATGATCTTTAGTTCGATTAACCCAGATTACAATTTGTTTATTACCTATTTTAATTTTCATAATATATTATCTATTTTGCGTTGTATATGTTCAAGCCTTCGTTTAATTATGCTTGCCCGCTCATACTGCTCATTCTCTTCACACTGCTCAAGTAATTCACTTAAGCGGCTATGTTCATCCAGCAATATTAAGAAATTATTTCCTTCACCGGTAATTTTTTTATATAATTTATCTGCAATTATTCTAGCAATTGCTTCTGCTTCGCGCTCAGTCATCTGCTGTTTCTATAAGTTTATATATGTAATTCAATACATCAAGCTCTATCTTAGCACCTTCAACAAGACCTACCATTTCATCATGGGTGATGCTGCCTCTGTACTTACCGCTTTTAAGTTCTCGACGTAAGTCTTCGAGGTGAATACCTGCGTGCAATACTTTAGCATATATCTTATTGTTTGCTCGTTCTTTAATTGTCATTACTAAATTGTTTATCATCAACTATATTATCAAGTTGTTTGCGTAAAATATCTGTAAACTTATGGCCCATTAAATCCATTTTATTTAAGCAGTCGCGTGTAAATTTATACATTTCTTTATTCTGCAGTAATTTAATTCTATACTTATCACGATAAAATCTATCAGGATCAAGACGCTTAACTTGTAGCCTCATCTTTGTATCCATCTGCTCTTGCAATTTTAAATACTTTTTATGGTAATCTTTTTCCCATAAAGGGTTGATTACATTTTCAAATAGCTTAAGCCCGTGTATAACTGTAGCATGATCTTTATCTACAGCTTTGCCTATACTTACTAATGATTCACCTGAGTAATCCTGAGCAAGTTTATAATATATTGCTCTAGGGTATACCACATCGCGTCTGCGCGTGGTTTCTTGTATTCTTTTATTAAATGCATTGTTTACTGCATTTCTAATAGCTATCGTATTCATATGCTTTTACTTTTGGGTGTGGGTTAATATTTGGTTGTTTCCATTTGTATCCTAGTATCGGGTGGATTTCATAATCCCAAATATCCGATAACATTTGCTCTTTCTTTTCCATTATACTACTTCTAAATTAAGTTCGCGTGCTACATAGTTAATGTGTTTAGATGTTGTTGGGCTTGATGTCATGCCATATACATTCCATTTAAGTTTATATAATTTACCATCTTTAACCTCAGCAACGTGTGTATCATATGAATAGATGTCGTTGCCTATTTGTTTAAGGTTTTGTTTGTATCTGTCAAAGGTTTTCATAGTCTAATAAAGTTTAAAGGTTTAATATATTTGTTAATGAATTTGCCGATTGACTCAGCATTGCGCATACCTTCGAACATAAATGGTTCAACACTTTTGTAAAGGTATTCTCGGTTGTTAGTGAATGTAAGCTTGAGCTCGCTGGTTTCATAGTTGTACTCTGCAAGTTTAATTGCTGCAGAATTTACATTGATTCGTTCTTTAATTAATTTTTTCATTGTTATTTAATTTTATTATATTATCAAGTGTCTTACGTGTTAGTTCTGCAGATGGTATTCCATCCACAATATCTGTTGTTATATCTTTAGGATAATGCTTTAATATGTTTTCAATTATTCCGTCCAGTACATGATCATCCAGCTCGTTGTTGAGTGTGTAGTGATCAGTTTTGTTTTTGTATGTGATTGATAGCTTACTCAGTCCCATTGTCGTCTATGTTTTCGCTTAGCCATCTTTCAATCTCAGACTCGTCCATATACTCATCTACATCATCCATAAGGATTTTAGCTCCGGGAATATTTTCAGCCACTTGTACAATACGCTCCATGATGGTATCAAAATCAGGTTGATAGTAGTATACATCATTCTCCCAGTTAAGACAACCAGGGTCTTCAGTTAGGATATAAATATTGTACCCGTCTGCTGTCATGTATTCAGTCAATTGCAATTCATTGTTACAATAGTTGTCAAAGTTTGTAATGGTTACATTTAGGTGTTGCTCTAGTCTTTCTAATGGTGTCATAATTTTTGGTTTTAAAGTTGTTGGTTTAATATATAATTTAGTACTTGTTTAGTTGTTCCAGTCATGCTCTGCTCAATACCATCTTGGTCTTGAAACGAAAGCTTATAGAACTTAGGTTTGTGTATTTCAAACTCGGTGTTAAATTTATTTCCTGCCATAATATTTAATTTTAGTTAGTGGACGCGGGAGGAATCGAACCTCCATTTGCTGATAGTGTACCTTAGAACTTTGTCAGCCCTGTCACGCCCTGTGTTGTACGGAGGAGGAGGAACATTACCCTCGCTTCATCTCGAGATTCTATCTGCCCGTCGGCAATCCCCCGTAGCTGGTTACACATATATGCATGTGTATAGCATTTAGTCTTCGACCTGTTCAGGTGCTTCATATTTATTATCAATGTAGTCAATCAATCTTACCGTGAAGTATTCGATTAAGTCATTGCCTTCAAAGCCATCATCAAGTAATGGTTTAAGCTTTTCAATGTTGTAGTCAAACGCCCAGTCATCAACTAAACCTCTCATGCGTTCGTGCTTTCTTTTAAGTTCTAAATAGTTTTCTAGTTTACTCATGATTATTATTTTTTAGATTCATATATATTATCAATTGTGTATCGTATTTATTTTGTAAACCCGTGAGCTATCTTAAGGAGTTCAACTGTACTATCACTCTCAGCTTCAACACGCCATGAGTTCTTTTCCTTTACTTCTAATCTCCATTGAGCCATATTAAATCCACCTCGAATTTGCCAGTCTTGTATGTTTCTTTTCATCCTATATATTCTAATAAGTTTTTAATCTTTTTTAAATTCTTGTGTGATATCTGTGCACTCATAAAGTGTGCATAGTCCGGACCAAGTTCAACTAAATCATCGATCGTTTGGCGTAGCTCATAGAGTTTATCTTTTGTTTTCATAGTTGATTTATTATTTTAGTTCTTAATTCATTTACAAATTCTATATATCTATCACCTGATAAATTTTCAGTGTACTCGTTGCCATCTGTTTGCCACGCAATTGTTTCTTGTATGTATTCAATAACATCTGGTGCAATTTCATCAGCTAAATGTTTTAATGCTTTTTGTCTTGTATTATTCATGTTATTTATTTTTTAAATATATATTATAATCTTCTTTTACTTTATCCAAGATCATGCTCAAATCTTGTGGGTCATAGTCAAAGGTTGAAACTTTCATCCAGTGTGCAATGGATTCTAAGGATTCAATTGCTTGTTCTTTATTTTTCATAGTGTTTTAGTTTATGTTCCGCTATAGCCCCAAGCACCAAACTCGCTGTTTAAATATTCATCTTGCATTTTATCAAGTTCAACTTTAGTATCGTACTTAGATACATGATCTTTGATTGCATGTATAGCATTTGAGATATCATCGAAGTTGATGTGTGTATGTGCTGACGGTCTTTTGAGTATTACCGTGGCACCCAGGGAACTGATCTTATTACCCATATAATCATATGTACCAGTCTTGAAGTCATACTTTTCGTTTGATAAATTTTTCATTTGTA
>VMHT01163851.1_pt1 | contig 12980 bp, 11 predicted proteins | sample 4693611 | NCBI WGS metagenome assembly VMHT01 (sample SAMN12280063, study PRJNA550983) | marine metagenome | isolation source: seawater sampled from same location over 5 years 0.02-0.2 micron viral filtrate | place: USA: collected off the coast of southern California halfway between the port... ... | reverse complement strand
CTCTTCTTTCTTAGGAGACATAATCCCCACACCCTTGAGTGTACTTAGCTTAGGGATAGTCTTAGCGTATTCTAGTGCTTTTCTTTCCTCTTCTTCCATGTCAACTACAGGTACGTTCATCTTAGCAGCATCAGCTTCCATGCGTCTCTTAGCAGCAAGACGTTTTGCTAAGTCTACCTGCTCTGTAGTCAACTTACTTGTGTCAGCTACCTCTACGCCCTCACCTACAAATGAGCTACCTTTGTTCTTACGAGTACGTAGGTACTCACCAATAGATCCTTTAGAGCCTATACTAGAAAGCTCTTCTACTTGTATCTCTGGTTGTTGGGGTACAGTAATACCGTCTGGTGCATCTTGAACAGTCATTGTGTTATCGTCTGATGGTGTACCTGCTTTGTACATACCCGTAGCTTCAAACAGAGCATCATCAATACCCTTAGCTCTTGTAGACCTACTAATGTAGTCTTCAATTTCAGACTGATTAGGCTTAGGGCGCTTTCTAGGTGGAAACGTTTTTCTAAACATGTCTTCTGTTTCAAATGAGCTACGAAGATTGTCATAGAAGGACTTTAAAAATTCCTCACGCCCAGCAGCAGGATCAGCATCAGCTTTACTGCTACGAGTCATCAGAGAAGAGCTTGTATCTTCTGTTGTTGCGTCATTCTGATCTGCAGTATCAAACATGCTAAAGTCAGGTAGAAAATTGTATTTATTTGCCATTATATTATCCTTATCCCCAAGCACTTCCAGCCCAAGAACCCATAGCATTCCAAAAGCCAGAAGACTTAGATGCTGAAGCCTCTGAGGCCGCTGCCTGTGCTGCTTTATCTGCGCCATACTTTGATGCATCTGCTCCAATTTTAGCTATAGCAATTTGCATGGCGCGGTCTGCGTCATTGTTTGAATTAGTATTTGCGTAGCTCATCATATCACGGTACGTTTGTATTGTAGCGTTGTATGCGTTCATTGTCATCTGCCCTTGCATTTGGGCTTCTTGACGGTTTGCTTCATTGATAGCTGCATTATCTGCTGTTGTATACGCTTGTGCCCATTGTGCATTAGCCTGTGCTACAACTAAGCGGTTTGTAGAATTAAATTGCTCTCTCTCATTGGCTTGCGATGTATTAAACTGAGCTAACGCATTAGCTTCCCCTGCATTGAATCGTGACATGGCATTAGCTTGGTCAGCATTAGCAAGTTGTACACGAGCACCTAGATCAGAAAAGAATTGATTTACTTGGTTCTCACTAGAGGCGTTAAACTGCTTTGCTGCGTTATCTGCAGCTTGGTCAGAAAGCATTGCATTGATCTGGCTCTGTGCAGCAAACACGGTAGTCTGTTGCTCATTTGACAGATTAGCCATATCCATCTGTAAGAAAGCATTAGCAGCCTGTACATTAGCTTGCTGGCGGTTGTTTAGGTTAGCCAAATCAACTTGTGTCATAGATGCAGCATCTGCCATAACCTTAGCATTTTTAGCGTTGAGGTTTGTTATGTCAACCGTCTGAGCCATACGAGCATTCTCTAGTGCAATCTGTTGCTCTGCAGTAAAATTCATATTGGCAACATCAGAGATCTTAGCTGCATTAGTTACACGAGCCTGAAACTCTTGGTTAAACTCTAGCCCTAGAAACGTAGCGCGTTGCTGTGCAGCGAACATAGCTGATTGCTGCTTGTTAGACAGGTTCTGCATTTCAAAGCTTGCAACAGTCTTGGCATCCTGAGAAGCGATAGGGATAGCGCTCTCCATTGCCGCCTGTACAATAGCCTGACCAGCCATAGATGATGATGACAGTCCACGACTAGCCATCTGTGCAGCAGCAGCCCTCATAGCACCTGCAGCCCATGCCGGGGGAGCAGCACCCTCAAAGTCTTCCATCAAGCCTGTTAGCTGCCCTTGTACAGTAGCGTCACTAGATGGTGCACCTGTAGCTGCCTCAAAGTTTACTTCTTTCTTCACGCGCTCCATATCAACCGTAGAGCCTTCAATTAGCTCACCAGTCTCTATTTTACGAGTAGGCGCACCTTCTACACGCCTTGCTTCCTCAATCTGCTCAACAGTAAGTCCTAAGCTCTTTAGCTCTTCGGGTGACATAGTGGCAGCATCTGCCAATGCATCAGCACTAGGCTTACCAGTAGCCGCCGTTAGCTTGTCCAGAACGTCCGTTACTTCACTGGTTACAGTTGTAGCATCCACGGTAACAGCATCAGGCTTTACAGGAGCCTGTACATCTGGTGCCCCTGTAGCTGTAGTAACAGTGGCTGTCTCTGCTTCCCCTGCTTGCCCTGTACCTTCTGCAATCTCCCCTTCTTCTTTTTGTTCCTCTGTAGTAGTAGCTACGTCAATGTCACCGACTAAAGTTTCTGGGCTTTCTAAGGCAGTCTTAGTTAAATCTCCTGCAGACTCCCCTGCTGATTTTAGGGCTTCGGCCTTTGCAGCTTCTGCTTCTGCTCTTTGCTCTTCTGCAATCTCTTCTGGTGTTTTCTCATCTTCTCCACCAGTAGTATCTCCACCTTCGTTAAAACCATATCGATCTGTCAGTGACCGCATAAGGTTCTGTTTGTTTGTTCTGTATTGCATCTCAATTTGCATGAGGCCTTTTTGTAGAGCTTCCTGCCGTTCTTGCCTTTTACTTTCATCTTGTTGAGGGTTACCGCCCATTGAGCCACCAGAAACAGTACCACCAGCACCATCGTGAGAGTGTGAGGGAACCTGTTGTTGTGGTACTGCAGGTTGAGCTACAGTGGCAGGTTGCGCTGTAGGCATCTGAGGTTGTTGTGGTATGGCTACCTGTACTGGGGGTGTTGTTTCAGGCGTAGGTACTTGTGCAAAAGGGTTATCAGGACGGGGCTTCATCTGCGGCATTACTTGACCTGCACCCGTAAAACCCCTGCGTTGAGCACGTAAGCGAGATTCTAAATCTACAAACCCGCCTTCTGCCATACCGATACGCTGCTGTGCCATCTGTGTCATCTTACCAACACGCGCTGCTAAGGCAGGGTTTGCTGCAATGATCTTCTCTTGTTCATCAGACTGCATACCTTTAAGGCTAGGGTCAATCTTACCTAGCTGCTCTGGTGTAAATCCTGCAAAACGTTTAGCCATCTATCTTATCCTTACTTGCCTACTTGCATCCATAAAGCAGTAGCTATGAATGTAAGTACTGCAACTGTTCCTAATTGTACTAAGGTCTTCCATATACTTTTTTTAGTATCGCGCCATGAGTCTAGTAGACCACGCAACTCTTTAATGTCACTGGCTGCATCCATGTCAGATAGTCCTAAGTCACACAAAGCTTGCTTAGCACCTTTCTTAGCGGCTCTATCAAGCATAGCTTCAAGTTTTTCTGGGGTCAAAGTATTCATTAAACAACCTGCCATTCGTCATCAACTGTGTTCCTTGTCTCAGTTAAAGACCATGACTCAGAAGAAGCATCCCAGTCGTAGAAGTTTAACTCCGTTGATGGGTTTGGTGTAGGTGGCTCATACTCCCAAGTAGTTGTGTTTAGTACCCAACCATTTATAGGAGAAGTAAGGAAGTATACTGAGTTTTGAGCAACGTCAAAGTACTTACCTATCTCAGCTACACCTGATACATCTTCTTCAAACTTTTGACTTGAAGTTAAAGCCTCATCGTCATCAAAAACAACAATGTTCTCAATGATACTGTCGCTATCAAAGTAAAATCCACGCTTAGTCATTATACATTTATCTCGTAGTATGTTATAAATATAGCACCATTGCCGCCATTACCACTATTCCCAGCCCCGCTTTCAGAGGCAGATCCACCGCCCCCTGCTCCTATGTAACCGTTCCCAGCGCCACCAGCGGGGCCGCTAGAGTGCTGCACAGCAAAACCACCTTGGAATGTATTTGATACATTGCTACCCCATTCGGAAGGCTTTGTCGGCGCGGCTGATCGACTACCGGCGGCATATCCAGACTGCGAAATTTCTGGGCCATTTTTACCACCAGAGCCTAAGTTAGGGCTACCGCCACCTGTTGCACCTGACTGATCACTACTTTTGTCCAGAGCAGGCCCATAACCACCAGTGTATTCACTTTCACCCCCATTAGAGGTGCCGCCGAATGATCGAGAACAAGTACCCCAACCACTAATGTCAGTGTCAGTAGATGCATTTCCGATAGCTACTGTTTGTCTTCCAGCAAATCCTCTTGAGCCGCCATACGCAATTATAGTGAGGCCAGACCCATTGGGGTTAAACGTTGTACTGCCACCATTTCTACCTGAGATCGCGTAACCACTGCTGGCAGGATAAGAAACGCCTGCACCACCACTACCAATACTGATACTAGCAGAAGTTATACTGTGATTTTCTACGGAGTATCTACGGAATGCTGTACCACCGCCACCGCCGCCAGAAGCAACCTTTTCACGACCACTATCAGTAGAATGACCCCCACCAGAGCCACCACCACCAACAACATATACATTGTATTGAACGCAACCTGACTGTGCGGGTGTCCAAGAAGACCCACTAGATTTAGTTTGTGTAGTGCCTTTCTTCTTGAGTATCCTGTTCTTACTGCGAAAGTCAGATATAGATATATTACTACCAGAGCTAGGTAAGCTACTTGGTACAGAGCTTGAGCTACCACTTAAACTACCACTAAGTGATACTGCACCTGACCTACCATAGTAAGTACGTAACTCACTCATGGATATTGCACCACTTGCATGACCAAAGTCATCTAGAGAGGTAATAGTCATTACTAACCCTTCTTAAGCTCTTCTACTTCTGCTTTTAACTCTTTTACGGCTTCAATAAGAACACCCACTAAGTTACCATATGCAACAGATAGATACTCATCGTTTTGCATTACGACTTCTGGCATGACTTCTTGCATCTCTTGTGCAATAACACCTGTACCCTGCTTACCGTCTTTATGATAGGTAACACCACGCATTGCTGCAACTTTATCTAACGCACCATCAATGGTTTGAACGTTGTCTTTAAGTCTAGCATCTGAGAACGCTGTGATGTCACCCGTAGCAGTAAAAGCACCATTGTCATTGAATGTAAATCTAGTGGTAGTACCATCACGAATAATAAAGTTATTAATACCGCTATTCAGGTCTAAGTATAGGTGCTGAGTACCGCTTGAGTTAACGTAAAACTCAGCGTCATTACCACTACCAAAAGTAGCAGCAACGCCATCATTAAAACGTAAATTACCTGTCATTATATCCCCTGCAGAAGCAGTAAAACGTGTGTCAGATTCAGTTTCAGTATAGTAACGACCATCGTGAGTATGACTATCATTGGCTACAGTTACGGAAAGACTAGCGTTACCTAAGTTAGTAAAAGTAGCTGAACCAGAAGCATCTCCCGTCAGGGTAAGCGTAGGATCTGCAGTAGCTGATGTAGAAATACTTACATTACCTAAGTTTGTCATGGTTCCAGAACCAGTAACAGCACCTGTAAGTGTTATAGTAGGATCTGAAGTAGCTGTTGTAGCAATGCTTACATTACCTAAGTTTGTCATGGTTGCAGAACCAGTAACTGCACCTGTTAAAGAAATAGTAGGATCATTTACATTGAAGTCTATAGTATTATCACTTGTTTGGTACGTAACAGTAATACCGTTTTCACTATTACCAGATACCATCCCACCGACAATATCCTCAACACCTGCATGCCTTAGAGATACAGCACCAGAAGTCACAACAAAGTCTGTAGTATCAAAGGATGCTATGCCCTTATTAGAAGTGCTTGCGTTCTCACCTGAAATAGATCCACTTGAAATAGTAATACCTTCACCAGCACTAAACTTAGCTCTTACTGATGCAGCGTCTAGGGCAGTAGCAATACTTACATCGCCCAAGTTAGTCATGGTTGCGGAGCCAGTAACGCCGCCTGTTAAGGAAATAGCAGGATCGGCTACATTAAAGTCAAGTGTACCATCAGTATCTTGGTACGTAACAGTAATACCGTTTTCACTATTACCTGAAACCATACCACCTACAGTATCTTGAACATACTCTGCAAGTGTATCTGCCCCAATGTTGACAGCACCAGAAAGAGTAGTGGCACCCGTAACGCCTAGCGTACCACCCACTGTAGCATTGTTTGTAACTGCAGCGCTATCTAGCGTAGATGCACCTGTTACACCTAATGTACCACCTACTGTAGTGTTACCTGTAATGGCGGCTGTACTAGATAGTGTTGTTGCCCCTGTAACGCCTAATGTACCACCTACAGTAGCATTACCAGTGAGAACAGAACCACCCGTTACAGCAAGGTCTTCTGAGGTTACTGTACCTGTAAAAAAAGCATCCTTAAATTTAGCACCAGAAGAAGAGCCTAAGTCTAGCGTGTCTGTAGTCTTTGGTAAAACGCTACTAGATGAAACGATAAGGTCTTGGCTTGGGCCAACCTTAGTAATAGGCGAGCCTTCACCTGCAGTACCATCGTGCTTGTGCCCTGTAGAGGCGTTAAATGCCCCTTCTACAGCATTGTATTCTGCGTCAAAATCATCTGCATCAATAACGTTACCGTTGGCAATGTTGTTTGCAGTATCCTGTCTTGTATAACCTGCCATGTCGTTTCCTTATTGTCTATCTTCTTGGCTGTATTCTAACAGAGCCGTGTCGAGTGTAAAGGTTGGATTAGTTGAAAGATCTTCTAGTCGCAATGCGATTGTTTTACCTGAACCGATAACGTTGGTGGTATATATTTTATCAAGCTCACCGCCAAATGTAGATGTATCAAATACAGAATTAGATGCACCAAATATAAACACAGATGAACCAGTGCCAGAGATCTGCTGTGTCGCTGGCTGCACTACTCTATTGTTAGAAGCAGAAGCGAAATCATACTTTATGTTTACATCTAAACTCATATTTCCTGTAGGTTCAGCGTATAAAGTCATTTTATAGAAAGTTTTGCGTACTTGGGGGTCACTTATAGGCATGAAAGGAGACTCATATATAGCCTCTATAGGGCCACCATCAAAAGTCGATCCTGTCTCCATAACGTAGACGTAGCCATCCTCATTAGCAAAAGCTATAGTCTCCGCTGTTCCTGTATACCTGCTGTCTGCTACAAAAGCCTTTATGCCTTTAGTTGTAGACCAAGCCATACCTGCAGCACCCTGAGAGATAAATTTAGTAGCAATTAAACCTTTAGCAGCCTCAGATTGCTCTGATAGTACATATGAAAAAACCCTGTATTGAGCCTTCTCTTTTAATGTAACAGAGCAAAAGTTAGCTGACTGACTAAGAAAAGTATTGGCATCTTTAGCTATTTGATCAGAAGCTACATCCAAAGCAAAGTCACCAATACGATCAGTAGCACTTAATAGCCTAATACCATCAGGGGCGAGGTACATAATGTCACCGCCAACCTCTTGAATGGTATCTCCATTAATACAACCAATACGGTCTGTGATGGGTGATACAGTAAAATCAGCAGAGCTACTACCTGTTAGGCGCTTAATTGTATCAGAAGTAAAGATAATAAGCTGGTCACGAAAGGTTGCTAAACCTGTAATGTCATTCGCTACGTTAATAGAACCTGCACCATTAGCGACACTGAAATCATCTACAGTAAAAGGGGCAGTAAAAAATATGTTATTTCCTTTAGCGTAAAAGGCAGTATCTTTAAATACAGCTACACTTTCTGCACCCAATACATCTGTACTATTAGATGATGTCATAAAGGTAGTAGTGTTGCCAGAAGTGTTATATATAGCAGGGTAGTTAGTACCGTCTACAAATATAACTTTGTCATCCCCATCTAGATTGTATAACACATTTTTAGCTTTACCACCGTTAGTACCAACACTTGTTGCCATACTTGTCCAAGAAGAACCTGTACTATAGTAGTACTGGGTAAAGTTACTAGCATTTTTACGTGCGGCAACTATTCTTCCAGAGCTAACAACTTTAAGAGCTAATATAGAGCCAGACCCCGGTACAGTTGTTGTGCTGTACTTTTCATAGCCTCTTAGCTTAGAGTAGCCACCTTCTTTATTGGCTTCAAAGTTTTGCAATATAGTAGCAGAACCAACAGCATTTGTACCGTGCTGCAAAGGGCTAAGGTTGGACATAAGCCCACCCCTAAACTCAATAGGAAATGTCTGCCATTGTGTTGCCATTAGAAGTGCACTCTTGTATCGCGGATATATTCTGTACGGTTTATGTGTATACTACGTAATTGTTTGATGCCTTGCTCAAACTTCTGCATCGCCATTTGTGCTGCTTGCATGTCACCTCTAAATTGGTAGACATAGTACATAGCACCATCAACTATTACGTATTTGTACATTTCTGGGAGGTTTGGTACATCTGAATGTAACTCTAAATCAAAACCAATTGTGTAATATTCATAAATTAATTCGTAGGCCTTATCGGGGGCAGGTACTACCAAAAGCTCCCTACTAGGCGCTCTTACAATAAAATGAGGTACTGTTCTACCACTTGTGCTAGAGTTATACTCATAGTCAGCATACTTGTCAAGATATTCTTCATAGCTAAGTACTTTAAGTTTAACAGTATCTACGCCTAAACTGTCATTTCTCTTGATACGAAAGCTATTCATATTGATAGTCTTAGCATCATAAGGGAAGCTATAGCGAACCTCACCAGCAAGTAATACTTCTTCTTGCTCTACGTGATTCCAAGGCCACTCGTATTCTTCCTGTTGTATATGGCGAATAGAAGAGTTTACTGCATCTTTAGCAAAACTATAAAAACCTGTAGTAGAAGCAAAGTTAGAAGATGTTAATTCTACTTCATTAAGCCTACGATTTACGTCATTAACTAATCCAAGATAATCGTATGCCATATTACTTCTCCCTCACGCGCAATAGTACAGAGCGCTCATACTGTAGCGCACCTAAAGTAGTTATCTTACACGTAATTTTATATCTTTTATTATTAGTACCTAAGCTCAACCTAATAGTGGCAACTGTGTTTGTGTAAGTGGTTTGTACAAACTGTAAGCCATCTACTACTTGTGAATTGCTTACTTCTGTTTTAACACCGTCTGCATCATCAATAAACCAAGTAACTGCAGAAATAGTATCTGCGCCTAAGAAACGTGACCAGTCAATATTGTAGTCAAGCAATTCATCTTTATCTTTATCAGGCCACTTATATGACATTGTAAATCCTTATGCTGCTATATAAACAGTATTGTTATTTCCTTGGTATTCTATGTAAACAGAACGGTTTTCTGGTTTGATATGTATTACGTTACTATTATGGGGTATTGAACCTGCATAAGTATAACGGTTTTCTGTTTTTACTTTTACGGTGGTGCTGTTACTTGAGCTAGAACCTTGTGAAAGTAAGTGTATTACACGAGATCTATCATAATCGTCTTTATTAAAGTCAAACTGTACTGCGTTGGGTGTATCTAAATTAGTAGCAGTTGTTAGTAACAGCGTATTTAATGATATATTAGCTTTACCTGTAACGCTCTGAAAAGAATTAATAAAACCAGAAAGTGTCGCAGAAGGTACAGTTACATTTGCTTTAGCTTCTGTGGTTACGGCATCGCTTACTGTAATAGATAAAGCATTACTTGGTAGTATAAAGTTAGCTAAACCTGTACCTGTAAGTTGACCTGTAACAAAAGAAGCAGTTACGTCAGCTAAAGAAAGGTTAGCCTCACCAAAAACAGAATCAAAATCATTTACTTCTAGTGTAGCTGGTACGCTTGCTAAGGTAGTATTAGCTTTAGCATCAAATAAAATGTTTAAAGAAAATGTGGCAGATGTAGAGCCAGAAAGTATATTTGCTTTAGCTTCAAATGAAACAGTATTAGTATTAGTACTGAGTAGATTGCCTGATAAAAAACCTAAAGCCTCACTACTAGTTGTGGCTTCAGATATAGCTGTTTCTGATATCGCAGAAAAGCCTAGCATTATTCAATCGTTACATTTGGTATAGGTTGAATAGCTTTTAGCTCATCTGGAGTTGTAGCAGCATCAATAGAAGGTAAAGCAGGTGCATCACGCAAAGCTTGCTTGTCAGCCACAATTTGAGTAGTACTAGAGCCTAGCTCCAATGCTCTCATGTAGGCTGTATCTAATTCTTGAAGTGGTCTTACTCTTTTTAAACGTATTTTTTCACGCCAAATATCTTTAGCTAAAGCCATGTTTACAGAAATAACAGTTGCATTTTCTTCTACTTGCCAAGCATCCCTAAAAGAACGTTCAGCAGGAACAGTATATTCATCATAAGAATAATCTACTCCACCAATATATGTAGATCCTGTCATACTACCATCTCCCAAGCATTCCTAAACGTCCTATCGGAAGGTATTTGATTTTTCTTTACAATCTTAAACATAGGACGGTTATGTTCTTGTGCCCAACATTTACGTGGTAGATCTTTCAAACATAAATATTCCATAGCCTGTTCTTCTGTCAACTTACCAATACGAGGATGTAATCCTTGACGGGAATACCTTTCCTTATCATGTACAAATGTACCACCTGACTCTGCTACAGTACTTTTAGCTTCATCATCTTGAAGATCCCACCAAACCCATATAGGGGGTAACTCTCCATCCATAGCTCTTTTAATCCACTTACCAGAAGGTATTAAAATTTTAGTAGGCTCATCTAAATGATCAGGATCATCATAAATGACATAGTAGTTGGGTATAGTATTAAGATGCATTAGACGCCCACTGACACCAAATATAAGATGAGTCACGAACCCCGCCAGAGTTACTATCTTGAACCTCAACATTAAATTGAGTTGTTGAATAGGGGCTAGGAGTTGTAGCATTACTCCAATATATAACACTTTCATCCCCACCAGCCGCATTACCTGTAAAGCTATAATTACCTGCAGGCATAGTTATAGAGAAGTTTGCTCTGTATCTTCCTACGCCTAAATCAGACACAGAAGTAACGCCTTCATCATCTCTAATAGAGGGTGTACCTACTCCGTTAAAAGTAAGCCAAGCATTTAGTGTGTTTCTTCTTATGCTTGATGTGTTTCTAAAGTCATTGTTTCTTAAAATATTTGCAGCAGTTGTATTTGTATTGTTTACTTCTAGCCGCTCTCCCCCACCTGTAACAACACGCCACTGGTTTGCAGCGTGAAACTGCATGTAAGTATCAGTGTCGCCGCTGTGAATAATTTGGTCAGGTACATATACGTCATTGTAAAAAGTTGCCACTTTGTTTTGGTCTAGTCGCAAAGCCTCAACAGCGGAGGTGGCTTTGTCTGCATTTGTAGCTTTAACAAAGAACATTAACCTTGCACCGTCATCACCGCTACCAGTAGTTTCAGTCGCTTCTGCAACGATGCGAGCAGGGTGTTGAGCTACAGTCTGAGTTGGAAAATCAGGATCTCCATCTGTGTGTCCAAAGTTGATAGAACCTAAATCATTGCCGCTGGCTGTTGAGGTGTCGTTTCTCGTCAGAATCAAGGCAGCAGATGAGTTTTGAACGGTTGAGGCAAACCTGAATTGACCATTTTCCTGATTGCGGAAGTCTAAAAAGCCGGTATCGTTCCACTGAATGTACGCCTTATCAGTAGTACCTTCTTGCCAGCGAATGTAAGGATCAGTTGAGCCTGATAGTACAATCTTTTCGTTGTTGGAATTACTAATGTTCAAACAACCAGCGTTATGCGGGTTGGCATCAACATCACCAACAGTCAGACCTGTTACACCCACCCCGCCAGATAGAGTGCGTAGGCGTTCCCCGCCGTTTTGGTATAATCGCAAATATGGGCTAGCGCCACTATTATCCATATATAAAAGTGCGTGATTAGTCCCTTCTGTATCCTCACCTTGAAAGTAAATATTACCACCGGCATGAGCATAGTTGCGGAAATAAGTGTGTGTGCCATTAAATTCCATGCGGAAGTCACTGCCAGTGCCAAGTATTAATTCGATATTATCATTGACAATAACGTTACCAGTCACAGTACCACCCGCCTTTGGCAGGGCAGCGTTGGCAGTATTTGTTGTAGTGGTTAAAACAGCATCTCTAGCGGCTATATCTACTCCATCAACAGTGCCACCAACGATGATACTACCGCTTGTCCAGATATTAGTACCTAACGCAACTTTTGGAGAACCGTTTATAACGTGAACAGTCTGATGACTGCTTGCCATATTACCATTACTGCCGTTGTTTGGATGGTAGTAAGATAAACCATATTGATTGCCAAAATTAGATCCGTCAGCAGCATTGCGGTAAGATGTTCCCATACTCCATATATGTTGCGTTTTATTGCTATCATATGTTCCAAAAATACCCTGATTACGGTTTGCACTAGGTACAATAATAGCGGCGGTAAGATTATCATTGGCATTACTTGTAAGGTAGTTGCTATGAGTGTGGCTGTCATTTGCAACCGTAGTAGAAAGTGAAGCATTGCCAGACCCATCCCAGCTTACAGAGCCAGTGACATCTCCTGTCAGGGATAAGGTTCTGGGTATAGTCCATTTATCAGCATTTGGGTGGTAGCCATCGTGAAAAACATTATTGCTGCCTACTTTCAAACCATCAAATGTAGCTGTTAGCCATTGCATATTACGATCAGTAAGAATACGCCCCCAACCATCTTCATTATAAACAGCCAGACCACCGCCGTTGGCCCCTGACCAGATGGTGGCAGAACCATATTCGGTATCATTATAAAAGTTTTCGTCAAAGATAACATCGCCATAAACATCAGTTTGGTCATCCCCTTCGTGGTTATTAAAATTTAACCTATTAATGTCACGAATATCGTTGTCACCAAGATTAAGATCACCAGTCATAGTATTGCCAGTGACATTTACAAAGCGGCTGTCTGCTTCTGTCTCAGTGTAATAGCGCCCATCAAAACCTGTATAGCTGCTATCAATAGCTATATCATTAGCATTAACAGTAATACCAGTACCACCACCTACAGTAAGTGTTCTATTAGCAGTTAAGTCTCCACCACCAGTAAGACCATTACCTGCAGTAATAGTACGTGACGTAGGTACTTTAGCATCTAG
>VMHT01026661.1_pt1 | contig 12980 bp, 10 predicted proteins | sample 4693611 | NCBI WGS metagenome assembly VMHT01 (sample SAMN12280063, study PRJNA550983) | marine metagenome | isolation source: seawater sampled from same location over 5 years 0.02-0.2 micron viral filtrate | place: USA: collected off the coast of southern California halfway between the port... ... | reverse complement strand
TTGTAAGGAGTAGTTCCACCAGCACCAATTACGACTGTGTACGAACCACTAGTAGTAACTTCCAAGTTTCTGTATTCGCAATAGCCTCCAGCACCACCGCCTAAAGCAACGCCAGTACCGGGAGTCCTACCACCAGCACCGCCACCACCAACTACTATTACGGTAACTGTTCCGTTTTTTGGAGGTGTCCAAGTTTGAGAATTATCTAAAATAATTTCTTGAAGAACACCACCACCACCACCGCCACCACCTATAAAATCTGAAAAATTACTCATGCTATTGCCCACCCTACTGTAGAGTTTGTATATATAAATTGAATTGAAAGATATGCGCTGTCGAGTGTCATGTCAGTGCCGCTAGACATAATGTTGCTCCCATTGCGTCCAACCACCGTGTCTGTAAAGTTTCCAACTGTAATCAAAACTCTCTGACCAATAGTCGGTGATGCGGGCAGCGTAATAGTTTTAGTTGCAGTGTCTACAAAAACATGTGTATTTACTGTAGCTGTAACAGATGTAGAAGTTACTACAGTTGTTATACCTACTGTTACAGGCTCTGAAGCTATTTTAGCTGCTGTTACTGCATCGTCAACTATTGAGGCTGTGACTACTGCGCTTGAGGCTAATTGATCTGCTCCTACTGCGTCGTCAGCTATTTTAGCTTGAGTTACATTATCATCCACTATAGATGCTGTAACTACTGAACTTGAAGCTAACTGATCAGCGCCTATAGCATCATCAGCTATTTTAGCCTGTGTAACTGCATCATCTGTAATCTTAGCAGTTGTAACTGCATTGCCTGCTAGTTTAGCGGCAGTTACTGTACCATCGCCCGGAGTAGTTGAAGCAAGAACACTAGAAATAATAAGAACTTCAACACTAACACCTGTAGCTGGAGCAGTACTAAAAGTAAGTGTAGTTCCGCTAAAGCTAAAAGTATCTTTATGCTGATATACACCATCAAAATAAACTTGAATAGAGTTTTCAGAAGCAGGTGTAACAGACATAGTGAGCGTAGTAGTGCTGTTGTTGCCTGTCATTGTGTCTAGCGTAAACTGAGCTTCGCCGCCTCCAATGTCTCCCCACGAATCTGTATATCCTTCAAACTTTCCGGTTGTGCTGTTATATCTAAACTGGCCCGCTGCCGCTGTAGGACGCTGTCCTGTAGTACCGACAGGTATTTTTACAGCCCCTGTAGTACCAATGGTAGTTGTAACCGCTGTAGCATAGTTACCCATGTAAGAGTGTGAACTGCACTCGTAGTATAGAATATTAGGCGTATCAGCCGTTACAGCTATTGTAGTATGAGCGCCAGAGCTTCCAGCAGTTCCTGAAGTTGTTACGCCTGTTGTGTATGCTGTAGTCTTAGCCGCATCGTAATAAAAACGTAGTGGGTGTCCGCTGTTAGAGCCGTCAGCTTGGTCAAACTTATAGTAGTAACCCGTAGAGCTTGTAATGCCGTCTACGCCTGAGAACTGAATTGCCGGAGACTCAACACCGTTTAAGAAGTATGCGCTGCTAGAGCCGTCACCGTTGTAAGGGTGCGCTGAAGTTTTTGAAGCTACAGTAACTGTGAAGACTACAGGGCTTGAAGAACTTCCGTAGATTCCACCTACAGTGTCAGCAGATAAAATACCTACATCTGTAATGTCTTTTCCTTGTGAATCCAAGTCACCGCCAAGTTGGGGTGTGGTATCTTCTACAACATTTGCAATAGCATTAGATGCTGCTAGACCTTGTACTACTGTACTACGTGCTACTTTCTTTAAGCCACCACCTGAAGTGTCAATAGCTAAGAATACGTCATCGCCTGCAATTGAAGTTAGTTCTGATAAACTACCGATTGTAGTTGGGCTAAAGTTAGTACCGTCTGCAATTAACAATGCATCTGCGGTATTAGTACCCATTGTAATATCATCGCCCGAAACAGTCAAGTCTACAAACGTAGGACTGTCGGTAGTTGCCAAGCCCTGATTAATAGCCTTAACGCTTGCAAGAGCTGTTAGCTCGCTGTCCATTAGTGCGCCTACGGCTGTAACACTTGCTGTGCTTACAACATCTGCTCCTGTTTCAATGCTGTTTAACTTAGTGTGGTCAGCATCGGTAAAAACATTAGAATCTGATGCAGCTTCAACCGCTGCTCGAATCTCAGCGTCTGTTTGGTCTGCGGTAGCTGAAGCTTCAATACCATCTAACTTAGTTCCATCTGTTGCTACATCACGGCCATCAACTGTGCCGCCAACAATTATGTTTCCAGCTACAGTTACGTTTGTTTCAAGCATTGAGCTTACAATAGCGTTATTGCCAATTGCAAAGTCTAAAGTATTGTCAGAATCTTCGTATGTAACTGTAATGCCTGTTTCAGTATTGCTTGTTACCATTGCACCTACAGTGTCTGCAATAGTTTCTGAAAGCGTAATACCAGCAATAGTGATTGCATCAGCTTCTAGTGTGCCATTAATGTATGCGTCTTTAAACTGTAGTAAGCTTGTGCCTAAATCAATATCGTTATCTGTTACTGGTACAATTGCACCGTCTTGAATGCGAATTTGTTCTACTGCTGCACTTCCTACTTCTACGTAAAAGCCCCAGCGGTTATTTGTAGTATCGACTAATATCTTATTTAAAAAATCTTGGTCGCCTATTACGGCAATGTTGCCGCCTTCACCAGCTCCACCATCGTGTTGGTGTCCAGTGGTTCCGGTTGTTGCATACGCAAAAGCATTTAGGAGTTGGTTGAATTCGTTGTTAAACAGACCAGCCGTTATTACGTCACCATCACCAAAAGTACTTTGTCGTGTATAGTTTGTTCCTGCCATTTCTTATCTCCTGCCTGATGGCACGTAATTAATGTATAAACCATTTATTGAATAAGGAGGACTCTGATCCTCTGTTCTAATTTGGAAACTTACTGTATGGCCGCTGCCCTCAAGAATCTGACGAGCCATTGGGTCATTCGTACCTTCAAAAATGGCATTACCGAAAGTTGCTGTTCCAAATACAGGAGGCACCGGAATACCCGCAAGTACGACATCTTCGGGCTGTGCAACATCTTTATCAGTAAAATCATATTGCGTTCTAAGTGTTGGTGCTAGTTCACCCTCTGGAGATACAGAAAGTTTTAGGTACTGCATTGTTTTTCGTGTTCCAGCATCACCAAAATCTAAAAACGGTGTTGTGTACTTAGCTTCAATATTAAAAGCTGAACCAGAAGCAAAGAAAGCTCCACCCGTATCGTGATTGTAAATATATCCTGCGTTATCTCCGTGGTATATTTTTTCAATACCCGATGAGTTAAAGTCAGAAACAATAGAAGATGCTTGAATGCCTTGTGTTTCAGACCATTCAAAACCGTTTTGAGCTAATGTACCTATAATTCCTTTAGACTGTGAAGGGTCTTCTGCGGCTGTAGAATAGTACAGTCGGTACTGGGAGCGTCTACGCAGCACACAGCTAGAAATGTTAAAATCATCAATGTCTCTAGCAATTAAAGATGTAATAGATTGTATTTGTCTACTTACTGATCCTAACTCAACGTCACCAATACGCGCTGTACCAGCTACCGTGCGTATGCCGTCAGGCGATAAAAACACCAAGTCACCACCAATTTCTTGAATGCTGTAGTGGCTCAAACAGCCTACGTTTTTAGCAATTGGTACGACAGCAATGTTTTGAGAGTCGTTAATGTTAATTAGTTTGTAGATACTATTTTTGCAAAATATAAATAAATCTGTTCGGAAGCTTTTAAGACCTACTACTTGGTCATCAATTGAAACACTTCCTGCTCCAGCGCCTGTGAAATTATTTGGCTCTAAAGTATGGCTGTAATAAATAGTGTTCTTTTCTGTTGGAGCGCCTGCAACTACAAAGTGTTTGTCGTGTATAACGCCTACAGAGGGGGACACTGTTCCGCTTACTGTCACTTCTTCTGCAAAGTAAGTTCGTGTAGTGATAGCACCCGTACCTGTCATTTTAAATAAGAACGGCTTGTTTTCGCCGTCGCAGATTAAAACCTGACCAAAGGCTTCGTTGCCTTCAAAGATAGTTATAGAACACTTTCGCTGATTTGTTCTAGTTAGTACTGAACGTCCTGTAAACGTAGAGTAGTTGTCTCCGTTTCCGTGTACGCCGCTACGGTTTATTTGTAGCCAAGTAGCGCCATCAGTTGTAAAGAAAATATCAGTTCCAGAACAAGCAATAAGCCCATCTGCATATACAGCTAAACCTAATAGCTTTTCACCACTATTAGGTCTTGCTGTTCCAAAGGCTGTGTAGCCGTTTATGCGTCTGTAACCGCCGTCAGGGTCTACTTCAAAGTTTAAAAGCTCTGTAGCAAATCCGGGCTGTCCAAGCATTTCAAGTTGGTTTAGGTTAGTGTTTAACCCGCCTTTGCATGAAATACCAAAAGGTTGTGAAGCTGCCATATTATACGAATCTCACTCTGTCATCTGTGATGTATGTTGGTACAGGTTCTATTAAATTTGATCTCATGCTTCTCAACCCTTTCTTGTAATCGTCTAGTGCAAAAGCTGCTGACTGCGGGTTGTCTTTAAACTGCCACATGTAATATCTAGCTCGTGCAATAAGCACAGGAGCATACATGTCTGGAAATAATAATGTGTCTGAGTGTGCGCTGAGTCTTGTTGGAAGGTTCCAAGCAAAGAACCAAACGCGATATGTCTTATCCGGTATCGGACTCAATCCAAACTTTCGTGAATCTGGACTGCGGATAACACGAGAAGGCTCACCAAAGGTTTGAGCGTCTGCGTCATCTAAATTTTCTGGAACTCTGTAAAAAGTTTTCCACTCTTCGGTGGTAGTAAACTTTAAGTTTCCTGCTGTGTGTGGAGCAGTTTCTCCGCTTACGCCTACAGTCGTGTAGTAAAAGTTGTCCCAGTCTATTGACCCGTAGTCTGTTGTTATATCAGAGCTTGAGGCTTTTAACTCATACCAGCGTGTACCTGCTGTAGTTTCTACGTATACGTTTCCGTACATGGGGTCTGTTTGACCGCTTTCAGCAACAGACAAAAAAGGCCATTGCGGTTCAGCGTTTATAATATCAAAATAAGCCCTATTAATATTATCTTTGGCGTGTTGTTGTACGCTTTTAGCTTGTGCAAAATTAGCAGACGTAAGTGCAACTTCGTTTAACTCACGTAAGAGTTCGTTTGTTAAATCTAAATAAGTTGTAGCCATCTTTTACACTGCCTTTGTTTTTGTTTCGGGGCTTTCTTTTTTACCCCAGATTGCATCCCAATTAGCTTCGTACTTTTTTTTGTTTTCTGTTTTATACCAGCTTCCGGTATCACCTAAAATCTTCCCTGTTTTTTTGCCTTTTATCATTATAGGTTTAGCGTTGCTTCCTACCTGTGGCATGTGTCCTCCTTAAAAAGGATGGGGGCTTTTACACCCCCACCTTTAATCAAGCTTAGTCGATACCGTAGAATGCAGATACCATAGCTTCAGGGCGTAGAACCTTAGAGCCAAATACATGCAGACCACGACAGATGTCACCAAAGCTATCTGGATCACGGATGACCTCAGTGCTTGTGATGGTCTGTGCAGTAGCGGTAGAACTAATGTGGCCGCAAAGAATCTTGCCAGCAGCATTAGAAGTAGCAGCTACGTTGTTAGACTTGTACATGTCAAAGCCACGCAGCTTGCCTGAAGATACCAGACCGTTGCGGATAGAGCCTTGACCAGCATTGAAGTCTACAGACATTAGCTTAGAACCAGACTGTCCCAACTGCTCATAGAAGCTTGGGGGAGCCAAGAACCAACGACCTTCTTCAGGTACACTTTGCTCGTCAAGAAGACGGGCCATGTGAGCCATTACATCCAAAGGATCGTGTTCGCTAGAACCTTGACCGATGTCTAAGTTACCAGTGCCGTCAAAAGTACCAGCAGCAATATCAGTTGCGTTGTCCGAACCAAGAATATGGTTAGGAGTAGCAGCAGAAACGCCAGCAAACATAGAAGCAATTACAGCAGTATCAAATGCGTCACGCAAAGCGTAAGCAGCAGATGAAGATGCAACTTCTTTAAAATTAACGTGAGACATGGAAGTTTCAATGTCATCAACGATAAACTTAAATGCGTTTGCAGTATCTACAACCAAAGTGGTTTCTGCGTCAGTCAGCTTAGTAGCTGCTGTAGTAGCACCACGAGTGTAGGAAGATACAGAAATCGTTGGCTCTTTGATGATCTTTACAGAGTCGCCATAGGCAGTGATTTCGCCAGCATAGTCGGTGTTAGTGATAGCTTCACATACAGACGCTTTACGGAAGAAGTTAAGAACCTTCTTTGAGTAAACCGATGGAAGGAAGAATGAGTTAGCTTGTGTAGAGATACTGTTTGCAAAGTTAGCATCGGTATCTGTTGAGGGTTCAAAATATTGAGCCATGTTATGTTTCTCCTAAAAAGACAAATTTAATATTATGGTACTACTCTGCCTTCCATGATTGCTTGATCAATATCTGCTTCGTATTTATCAAACTGATTCATGGACAGTGCAGCAATTTCCCGTTGAGTCCAAATCTTTGGTTCTTTTGCATCTACGGCTGTTGTTTTAGTAGATACAAAGTCTGCCGCTGAAGACTTGGGTTGTGACTTCTTTGTCTTAGCTTGCTTAGTACTGATTCCGCTTTCCATTTTATAAAGGTCAATAGCTTTGATTGCTAGAGTAACATTATCTGGGTTTTCATAAATCCAGCTTTGAATTGCTTCAGGCTGTTCTTGCGCCCAGTTATGAAACTTATCATCGCCACGTATATCTTCAAAATCGGGATGCTTTGCGTATAGGGCTGATTCAGCTTCTCTACGTGCAATAGCAGCTTCTCTTTCTTCGATAACAGACAGCTTTGATCTGAGAGCTTCTACCTGTTGTTCACTTTGCAAGTGAGCTACAGTTTCCACTGTTTCATACAAATCAGGATATTCTTCTCTAAACTGTTCAAGGTCTTCTAGAGACTTAGGAGGCGCATACTCAAGTTGACCCTGCGTAGCCGCTGCTTTAAGCTCCAGCTCCTTCTGTTTAAAGTCTGCAATCTTCTGATCGTAGTGCTTCTTTAGATCATCGTATCGTTTTTTATAATTGGTTTTTTTCTCAGGTGTTCCTTCAGCTTGTTCAGGGGCCGCTTCGCGGGTAGCCTGTGCTTTAGGTCTCTCTTCAAAAAATATTCCACTTGCATCTCCTCGACTTGGTGCGTCTTCAACGTGCCAGTCTTTACGAGAGTTATATGGGTTCGCTTCTTCCTCAGTTACTTGTTCAATTGCTTCAGACATATCGTCACACTCCTTTAGGGGCTTGTCAGTCTTTCAAGGTGGCTGTATTGTTCGCGTGTCAATACAGGGTCTCGATACTTCAAGGTAGCCTTTAGGTCAATAAAATAATAAGGGGTCTGGTTACAGAGTGGCCTTATTGCGATACGCTTGGCATACGGTTAGCGCCAATCATTTGTTTCTTGATTTCTTCTTCCGTAAGTGCATCTTGTGTCATCCCCGGCATTTTTTCATTTTGCATAGGATCATACGTAATACCGCCAAACGCTTTCTTCATTAAGCCTCCATCATAAGCACGTTCAGCATCGTCCATCATAGTTTGTAGCTGATCCGCACCTAATTGATCGGTGGCTTTCTTGGTGAAAACAAATTCACCATCCGATAACCTTGCGGGAATCGAATCTGATACTCCGGTTCCGGGGCCATCTACTTCCCCTTCTCCTGAGAATTCTCCTGCAACATCCATAACCTTGTCAAAGATGCCGCTTAGACGTTCGTCATTTTCTAGAACGCCCATTAAATATTCTTGATCGTCTGTGTCTAAAGATTCGTTTAACACAAACTCTAAATATCCGTCTTCCATTTCATTGTCTGGAAGCTGAGAGGCTTCTGCTTCTGCCATTTCATCTTCTGGAATATTGTCGTAAGTATCGACAGGCATGTCTTGTTGCATTTCAGGTGGCATTAACATTGAACCGCCTTCGTTGTATTTCATCATGCCGCCAGACATTTTTCCTTTTTTAACTTCGGTTGTGTACGTTTTTCCCTCAAACTCAAAATTTTCTTTTCCTGAATTGTGGGCAGAGCTAAAAGCTTTTTCAAACTCGCTTTTCTTTTTGCTAGACATAGACTGATATGCATTAAGACCTTCGTATCCAGAACCTACTGTAATTCCACCTATTAAGATTCCTTTACTTGTGTCTATAACTTTGTCTTTACGCGCTCCTTTTTGTACACGCCTCATAGCGTCAGTTGAGCTTTGCTTTTCAGTAGCGGGCTTTAGAACACTTGTAACAAAAGCATCTAAATCACTCTTACCGCCGCCACCAGCGGCATAGTTTTCAAACTTATCTAAATCGCGCTGTTCTGCCTTATTGTTTTTTAAAATTTCTTTAAGTCTATCAGCTTCGTTTATTTTAACGTCATCTACTGCTGTCTGTACTTCACTTCTTTTAGGAGCTTTTCCTTTTTGTACGCTTTTGCTTTTTTGAACAGCTTTTACAATTAGTCCTATTACTTTGCTTCCAGCAGAATACTGTTGACGCTCAGGCGGGACAAGCATCGAGCCGCCTTCATTATATTTAACTTTCATAGAGTCGTTTTTCATTTTATTAATCCTCAATTCTCTGTTTAGCTTCTTTTACTTGTTCTTTCAGTTTGGTCAAACTATCCAGAGAACTCACTCTCCCCTGCTTGCGGAACAGCTCCAGTTCCGATGTTGCCACCACCAGTCCCTGTAGCTCCAAGTTCTTGAGGTTGTTCAGATGCTCCTTGAACGCCTCCCATAGCTCCGGTTGGTTCACCAGCGGGGACAGCTTCGCTGCCATTTGCTTGTCCAGCATTTTGCGCTCCTATGATTTGTGCCATGATCGCAGCTTCTTCTGGATCGTTAAGAATCTCATCTGGGTCAAGATCAAGACTGTAAGCAAGCTCACTAACAATCTTAGAGATTTTAACAAAAGGCGCAATGGCTGGGTTCTGTGCAGTTTGAAGGAACATTGTCAAACGCTGACTACGTACTTCTTTTTGCATCAAGCTATTTGTACCCATAGCTCGGATTTCTAAGTCGCCCTCAATAGCTAAGTCACCATCAAAGAACTGCATGTTCCATTGGTAGTAAGCTTGACCAAGAGGCTTGAGTAAAAAGTCATCTAAGTTTTTGACAACTGTTTTGATGTTCAGGCTTGCTGCACCTAATAGCATTGACATGCCAGATGCAGTACGGGTCATGCTCTGTACGCCTGTTTGTCCGTGTGAGTAGCTTGGAATACCTGTTTGTTCGTCTGCAAGCTGACGGAACTTGTCAAACATCATCATGTTTTCTTGTGATGTGTTAGGGAACTTTACGCCATGAATAGCTTGTCCTTGCATCCCTGCTTGCCTTCTAAACACCTTGCCGGGGTATATGTCCATGCTTTGACCACCAACGAGCGCAGACTCGTCTACGTCAAATACTAATGATCCGCTCAACGCAAGGTTGTCAATTGCCATACGTGCGTGGCCGTTCATTATCTGTTGCGAGTCATCCATATTTTCGGCAACACCAATACCAAAAAAGCTATATGGATTACGCTCGTAACTAAAGGCATTGTAGGGCAGTCGATACGGAGTGAAAGGATTAACAACTGAGCGGAGTAACTTGCCATTACTAATCCAAGCATTAACTTGTACTTCATCTAAGTCATCTATGTCTTCTGAGAGTTCCATTCCTGCTTCACGGGCATACTGAGCATCCATGATACCCCAGTACTCTAGAACTTCGTATTGACCTGAACCGTACTCGTCTGTTCGGCTATCGTCTTTTAGTTCGTGTTCGTAATCTTTTTCTTCGTAGTTTGGCCCCATCATTAGACATTCGCGTATAGCGTCTTTGTCAAAATACGGGAGCTTTGCTAATGCACGTAATTGAGATCGGTTGAGCTTGTGTCGGTGGAAGGTGTATTCACACTCGTCAATCGTTGTAGCACTGGGGTCTGGAAAAAAGTCCCAAATACTGACAAATTCGATGCGTGGAACGCGAACAGTAACAGGAGAATAATTACGCTCACCAGTTTCTTCGTCCTTTGTCCAGCGACCAATAGTTTTATTGTGGTTAAATGGGCCTTTAACAATTCCAGTACCAAATAAAGATGCTTCAAAAATTGCGTTCCTTAATTCAGAAGAACCGTTTGACTCTTCAATTTGATCGTGTATTAGTTTCTGCATCTGTCGAGCAGCTTCTTTAGCCGGAGAGATTTCTAATACTTGAGGGTCTGGAGAAGGGCCATCAGTAAGACTAACTTTGCCTTCTTCAATTCCTTTCTTTAGAGCTTCTTCAAATGCAGATTCACCGCTTGAAAAAGTAGCTCCGGGCTTTAGTGTCTTTCCGTCACCGTCATATCCTACATCGAAAGGATTAGCTTTTTCTTCTTGTTCTTCTTTTTTTGTTGGGACACTTGTCTCTAAACCCGGAGTCATGTCTACATGTTGATACGTAGAAACTCCTTCTGGTATCTTGGTTTCTTTTACGCCAATTGGAAATTGACCTGTACCAAAGATAACATCTACTAGCTGTCCGAATGCAGCAAGCACTTTAGTTTTTGTTACTTTGATAAAGACTTTAGATTTTTCGGATTCTCTAAACTTTACGCCTTTACCGTATAAGCCTCTGAAGTTGTGATAGGCTTGGAGCCATCTCTGCTCGTCTTGTTCTCTTGCGCTTTCTGCGTCTGCAAACCTATCTTCAATTAAACCAACAAAACGAGAACGCACATCGCCTTCCAGATTCATTTCTAGACCGCTTTCGCCCTCTACTGGGCTGAAGTAGAGTTCGTCTGCGTTGTCGTACATCGAGTTTTCTTCGTTCATATTCGTTTAATATCCAAAAGTTGAATCGACTGGCTGAAAATGCTGCTCTCTTTGGAACTGTCTCATTTGATTGAGCGTGTCATTTATGCGCGGTCTAGACATAATTAAATACCTTAAAGCGTCATATGCGTGATCAGGCGCATGGGTGTTGACATCTTCAGGGTTGGATTTATCCAGAGGAATACTTTGCAGCTCGCGTATCAGGTTCGGGCATGTATTAAATATTTGAATTCGTGGCCTACCGCTTTGCGTGATCTTCAAGTATTCGTGGATTTGAATTTTTCCTTGTATCCGGTTCTTGTCAGCTCTTCTAAGCTTGTGTCCGGCTCTCTGTAGTGTTTCGCCTACAGTTGGGCCTGTTGTTCCTGTACGGCTCCAACAAGCTGTATCTAGTACTCCAGCTACACTGAAAGGGTCTTCTAGCTCCATGTTTGTCAACATATCAGCTAACTCAGTGCCAAGAAGACCTTTGCGGTATAGCTCTCTGTATATAATCAATGTGCCATCGCTGGGATCAACTGTACCCCAAACACAAGCACTTTCTGACGCATAACCGTAGTCGATTCCTTTTATACGTTCCCAATGCATCGGGATTTCAAAAGGTGTTATCACATGGTCAAGCGGATTAAACTCTGTAAATGCTGCGCCTTCTGCAACGTCCCAGTTACCTTCTAGTAGCTGTTGACGCTGTGTGGGCGGTAACGCCTGTAGCATTTTTTCATAGCGACCATCTGTAGCTAAGAAAGGATTGTCCTGTAGTCGTGCGGGTATAAACTTGCGCGTTAGGCCATCAGCACCCTCAAACGAGGTGTTAGCGGGCTGTGGATCAATGTAGCGCTTCTTTACCCACGTTGCACCAGCACCACCGGGGTTTGCTGTACAACGCATATATGGGACGATCTCAGAGTCGGTAGTACGCAATCGTGACGCTAAGTAGTTCCAGCTAAACTCTGTGGGTAGGTGTGTGATCTCATCGAACCCTATCCAGCTATATGCTTGGCCTTGATAGCGATATACGTCTGCATCTCGCTCAAGGAACCCAAACTCTATTTTTGCACCGCTGGGGAAGTTCCAAAGCTTTTCGACTTCCTTGTACTTACAGCCCGGAAAGGCTTTTGGGTACAGTTCGCGGCTTTTGTCTATTAGCTCTCGTAGTTCTGGCATAGAGCGTCTTATTATTAGACCCCTGTGAGCGGCTCTGTGAGCGTATCTAAGCGGGTCTACGAGCATAGCGTAGGACTTACCACCCCCTGCTGCACCACCGTACAGAACGTCTGTCTCGGCTGCTGCGAGGAAGTCTTCCTGTGGGCCTTCGTTAGCCTTGAAGATTATGTCTTCTTGGGCTTCTTGTGCTAAAGGCTCTGGGATGTTTTGGAGTTCTACGTCTTCTATTATCTTTCCTTCTATAGAAGACTCTTTGTTTTCTAGTTTGTTCAAAGTCTTTTTAGTTTTACTTATAGACTTTTTGTAGCTATCTATTTTGCTTTGGGCTGCTTTGAGTTTCTTTTCTTTGTCTTTGACTTGGCGCTTTGCAGCCATCTTTGCCTTAGTCTCAGAATGGTAATTATAACCACGACCTTTTGATCCTTTAGCTCTACCGGACTTTTTGCGCGGTGTGCCATCAAGTTTTAGTATAAACTCTCCGTCATCGTCCTTTGCGTAGTTGTCGGGGTTTACGTCCCAATCGTTCATGTTCGTTTTTCTGCTATCTTTTTCAGGCCCATGTGCGATAGCTTACGGCCTGTTGTAGATTCTAACCACATACTTCCTTCACGCAGGGAGAGGGTCTTGTCTCTAATCATTGGAAGCACTTTATCTAAAGCATCTAATTCGTTTGTAACTGGGGTTAGAAGCTCTGTGTTGTTGTCGTCTAGCTTGTAGCCGAACGGTATAGTGCTACTAGACCTCCTCATAGCTACCTTCAATGACTGTCTCAGTCTTTGCGGGTAGTATAAACAAACCACCTGTCGTGTTTACTGTTACGTCTAGTCTGTCGGTCTTCCCTAAACCTACACGATCTAATATGGTTTGTGCAGCTTGTATGCGTATGTTAGCTTGCGGTATAGGCTCTGCACTGTCCATGATGTCTACGAGCTTCATTGCGGCCTTTGGTGCAGATTGGGCTAAGATAGT
>VMHT01202047.1_pt1 | contig 12981 bp, 13 predicted proteins | sample 4693611 | NCBI WGS metagenome assembly VMHT01 (sample SAMN12280063, study PRJNA550983) | marine metagenome | isolation source: seawater sampled from same location over 5 years 0.02-0.2 micron viral filtrate | place: USA: collected off the coast of southern California halfway between the port... ... | reverse complement strand
ATATGATTCTACTAATCAAAAAGTAGTTATTACTTATGCGGATGGTGGAAACTCTGACTATGGAACAGCAGTTGTCTTTAGTCCTACCACTATGACAACCAATCTCACATCAGAAAACTTTATTGGTATTTCTGACGCATCTTATACAAATGGCCAAACTGCTACAATTCAAATCAGTGGATCCATTGATGATGCACAATCTGGTTTAACACCAGGTCAGAAGTATTATGTACAAGATGATGGTACTCTGGCTGAAAGTGGATCAGTACTCGCAGGAACTGCTGTTGCTTCTACTAAGTTAATCATTAACGGATAAAGATCTAAAGACAACTTTGTAGGGGGGGGGGTTCTAAAAGACCCCCCTTTTTTTATAAATAATATTATACTAAGATTTTCAGAAAATAATGGCGATTCAAGTATCGGGAAGTACTGTTATTCATGATAGCCAGGATGTACAAGTATCTGGAATGTTCACTGCCAGTTCCTTTGTTGGTGATGCATCTCAACTTACAAACTTACCAGCATCTGGCGGAACACTTGAGGCCACAGCATCAGGGACCTTAGCAGATGGAGATCCAGTTGTAGTTAATACTGACGGAACTGTGAGTGCTATTTCCCAAAGCGGATTTGATGCTTGGATTGCATCACTAGGTGCTACATCAATAAAAGTTGATAGTTCAGGCAATATTTATACTTGTGGATACAGTAACTCAATAGGACAAGGTAGTAACGAAATATTTCTTGTAAAATATAATTCTTCAGGAGTTATTCAGTGGCAGCGCTCTTTAGGTGGAACAGCTAGTGATTATGGTTACGGATTAGCACTTGATAGTTCTGGCGGTGTTTATGTTGGTGGAATGACAACATCAATAGGGAATGCTAGCAATTACTTTTTTCTTGCAAAATATGATTCTTCAGGAACTATTCAATGGCAACGTGCTTTAGGTAGTAACAATAATGATCAGGGAAATAATGTAGCAACTGATAGTTCAGACAATGTTTATATTTGTGGTACTAGTGCTACTAGTGGTGCTGGTGCGGAAGAACTTATACTCATAAAATATAATTCATCAGGAACTCAACAATGGCAACGTAGATTGGGCGGTTCTGCTAATGATGTTGCGCGCGGAGTAACAACTGATAGTTCGGATAATGTTTATGTTTGTGGTAGCACTAATTCAGTTACGTCGGGTTCAGACGCTTTGATTGTAAAATATGATTCTTCAGGTAATATTCAATGGCAGCGTATATTATATGGCTCAACCCAAAGTGATAATGCTAGAAAAATAGCAGTTGATAGTTCGGGGAATGTTTATGTTGTCGGTGATACTAGCTCATCAGGACAAGGCTATAGCGACCTTTTAATTGCAAAATATGATTCTTCAGGTAATATTCAATGGCAGCGTACATTGGGTGGTACAATCAACGAATATGGTTACGGAGTAGCAGTTGATAGTTCTGGCGGTGTTTATGTTGGTGCAACTACTAACTCGGTTGTTACATATGATAATGATATTTTGGTTGCAAAATACAATTCTTCAGGTACTATTCAATGGCAACGTTACCTGACTGCTGCGGGTGGTTATGAAATGCTTTATGATTTGACAATTGATGATTCGGGTAGTTTATATATTGGTGGAAATATAACCGTAAAACTGCCTGACGATGGATCATCGACTGGTACATATGGTACTTATACATATGCTGCATCATCATTAACGGATGCTTCATCATCACTTACTTCCGTCAATGCTGGTCTTTACCTTACTGCCGGTACATCATACGTGGCTGAACAATCAGTATCTTTGACCGATGCCGCATCTAATTTAACATCTACTAAGACTACAATTTCTTCTTTAGTACAGAACCTTACAGCAGAAAACTTCATCGGAATTTCTAATGGAGCCTACAGTGACGGTCAAACAGCTACAATTCAAGTCACAGGTTCCGTTGATGATTCCCAATCTGGGTTAACAGCAGGTCAGGCATATTATGTACAGGATAACGGAACATTAGGTGAGAGTGGTTCAGTATTTGCAGGAACAGCCGTCTCTGCTTCAAAAATAATAGTGAAGGGTTGATACTACAAATAAATCAAATAATCTTCGGGGGGGTTTCTAAAAGACCCCCATTTTTTATAAATAATATTATACTAAGATTTAAACGAAATAATGGCGATTCAAATTTCTGGAAGTACCGTTATTCATGATAGCCAAGATGTACAAGTATCTGGAGTCGTAACTGCTACCTCATTCCATGGCGATGCTTCACAATTAACCAATTTACCAGCAGCAGGAAGTTCATTAGAAGCCACAGCATCAGGAACCTTATCTGATGGTTCTACAGTTATTGTTAATACTGATGGAACTGTAAGTGTTGCCGCTCAAACAGGTTCTGCTAGTCCAAGTGCTGGAACTCCTGTTATATTTAATTCTTCTAATTCTGGTAGTTATGATATTTCAGCAGTATATGACTCTACTAATCAAAAAGTAGTCATTGCTTATAGAGATGGTGGAAACTCTTATTATGGAACAGCAATTGTAGGTGAAGTATCTGGTACTGGTATTACTTTTGGTACTCCTGCTGTTTTTGAAAATGGTGATAGTCAATTTATTTCAGCAGTACATGACTCCTCTAATAATAAAATAGTTATTGCCTATAGGAATTATGATAGCTCTTCAGTTGGAAAAGCAATTGTAGGAACTGTATCTGGAAATAGTATTAGTTTCCCCAGTTCTCCTGGTACATTTGAAAATGCTAGTACTGCTTATAGTTCAGCAATATTTGACTCTACTAATAATAAAGTAGTTATTGCTTATACGCATTTTGGAGACAATGGTTATGGGAAAGCAATTGTAGGAACTGTATCTGGTAATGGTATTACTTTTGGTTCTTCTACTACATTTAAAACTGCTTCTCAGAGCAGCCCTATTAGATACATTGGAGCAATATATGACTCTACCAACAATAAAGTAGTTATTGGCTATAGAAATGATAGTAACTCTAATTATGGAGAAGCAATTGTAGGTGAAGTATCTGGAACTGGTATTAGTTTCCCCAGTTCTTCTGTCCCATATAATTCTGCTGATAGTAGATATAATAAACTGACATATGACTCTTCCAATGATAGAGTAGTTATCGCTTTTACAGATGGTGGAAACTCTTATAATAAAGCAGCAGTTGTAGGTGGAGTATCTGGTACTAGTATTAGTTTTGGAACTCCTGTTATATTTAATTCTGGCGGTTATTCTAATTTTCTCTCAGCAACATTTGACTCCGCCAATGGTAAAGTAGTCCTTGCTTATAATGATGTTGGAAACTCTAGTTATGGAACAGCAATTGTAGGAACTGTATCTGGTACATCAATTAATTTTGGTTCTGAAACAGTTTTTGAATCTGCTAGTTCTCAATATTTTTCACCAACATTTGACTCCACTAATAATAGAGTAATTATTGCTTATACTGATGCTGGAAATTCTTATCGTGGAACAGCAGTTGTTTTTGCTGTTAATACCTTATCAACCAACCTCACAGCAGAAAACTTCATTGGAATTTCTAATGGAGCCTACAGTGACGGTCAAACTGCCACAGTTCAATTAATTGGTTCTGTTGATGATGCACAATCCAGTCTTACACCAGGTCAGAAGTATTATGTACAGGGTGATGGAACACTATCAGAAACTGCTGATACTCCATCAGTATTAGCAGGAAAGGCCATTTCCTCAACCAAGTTAGCAATCAAAGGTTGATTTAATTCAAACAATTTAATTATGAGGGTCAATAGGCCCTCTTTTTTTATCTAAATAATTCAAAAAATATGACAACCTCAAATTTTTTAAATAACCAGCAGGAGAATAAAAATTTCTTATCACCAGTAGGTTTTAAGTTCTCTTTGACCAGGGCTAAAAAGGTTGACTTCTTTTCCAATACAGCTAACATTCCTAGTTTGGATCTTGGAGTTGCTACTCAACCAACTTACTTGAGAGATACTCCAATTCCTGGAGATAAGATTAGTTTTGGTGATTTTGATCTAGAATTTATTGTAGATGAAGACTTTGAAAATTATCTAGAGATCCATAATTGGATAAGAGGACTTGGATATCCAAAAGATGTTGGAGAATATCAGAGACTAATGAGCAAAAGACAAGAAGAATTCTCAACCAGGTCTACTAAAGAATTGAATAATATGTATTCCGATGGCTCTCTTTTTATCTTAAACAGCAACTTTCAACCCAATATTGAAATCAGATTCAGTCAGTTATTTCCATACACATTAAGTACTCTACAATTCAACGCAAAGGATACGGATTATGACTACTTTACAGCAAGGGTAAGTTTCAAGTATACTATATTTGACATATATGATATGAGAGGCAATTTATTATCATGAGTTTTGATCTTGACAAGATTCAAGAAATGTGGGAAAAAGATGCTAAAATTGATATGGACAATCTCCATATAGAATCAACCAACATTCCCTCACTTCACGCAAAATACTTCGAAATATATAATACCATATTCTTACTAAGAAAGAAAGCAGAGCAGCAAAGAAAAAACATCAGACATGAAAGATATGAATACTTCAGTGGTAAAGCTGACCCAGATATTTACGTAGACAACCCGTTTCCAAAGAAAATTAGAGATAAGGATACCATGCAAAAATACTTAGATGCTGACGAAAAACTATCCGGAGTATGTTTAAAGATAGATTATTATGATACTATGCTAGTATATGTGGAGAGTATTTTGAAACAGATTTCTAATCGAACTTATCAAATCAAAAACTCTATAGAATTTATGAGATTTAATTCGGGGTTAGGATGATGAATGAAGATTTTAGGGAAGAAGAATTTTACACCATAGAAACTCCAATACAAGGAGTAAGAATCATACACAAAGCATTATCAATTGCTATTGATAAATGGCCTGGCGGAGATCCAGAAGAACAGCAAGCTCTTATAGACATGAAAGATAATTTTTTTAGAATTTTATTGGATCATCAATTCAATCGTACAGATATAGATAGACCTGACGACATCTAATAAATACAGTCAGATGCGTTAGCCATCGTGATTGATACAACAGCAAATCTTGTTATATCCAAATCTAACGAAGTATTTTTAAAAATTAATACAGAACCTCATATTGAATATGAGTTAAGAGATCATTTCAAATTTGAAGTTCCAAATGCAAAGTTTATGCCACAGTATCGTGGTAGGAATTGGAATGGAGAAATACACTTATTTGATATGAGATCCAAGCAGATCTATGTTGGTCTATTGGATAAGATTGTCAATTTCTGCAATCAATACGGATATACTTATAAATTCGAAGATAATAAATTTTACGGAACGCCTTATGAGGAGAATGATCGTATATCATTCGAAGGTGTCAAAGATTATATGAGTTCTATCTGTTCTCACTCTCCGAGGAAGTATCAGATTGAAGGAGTATATGGTGCGTTAAAGCACAATAGAAAGCTATTGATAAGTCCCACTGCTTCTGGCAAATCTTTGATGATTTATTCTCTTGTAAGATATTACGTAGACCAAGGTCAAAAAATCCTACTAGTTGTTCCGACGACAAGTCTAGTAGAGCAGATGTATAAGGACTTTCAAGATTATGGTTGGAATGCTGATTCATATTGTCACCGTATCTATTCTGGTAGGGAGAAGAGTAATGATGCTCCGGTAACAATTACAACTTGGCAATCTGTATATAAATTGGAGAGATCATTTTTTGAAGACTACAATGTAGTTATAGGAGATGAGGCTCACCTATTTAAGAGTAGATCTCTTATACAGATTATGACCAAGTTACACCATGCTAAGTATAGATTTGGGTTCACTGGTACTTTAGACGGCACACAGACGCATAAGTGGGTCTTAGAGGGACTGTTTGGTCCATCATACAAAGTTACCAAGACAGAAGAATTAATGAGACAAGGCCATCTGTCTCAATTAGATATACAATGTCTTGTATTAAAGCATCCACCACAAACATTCAATGTCTATGAGGATGAGATTCAATATCTTATTAATCATGAGCAAAGGAATAACTTCATAAAAAATTTAACACTTGATCTTAAAGGGAATACACTTGTTCTTTTCCAGAGAGTCGAGAGTCATGGTGCAGTACTCTATGAAAAGATAAATAACAACAAGGGTGAGAACCAAAAGGTATTTTTTATACATGGTGGTGTAGATACTCAAGAAAGAGAATTGGTCAGAGAAATTACAGAAAGAGAGAATGACGCTATTATTGTCGCTTCTTACGGAACTTTCTCAACTGGTATTAATATTAAAAATCTTCATAATGTAATCTTTGCTTCACCCAGCAACTCAAGAATTCGTAATCTTCAGAGTATTGGTAGAGTCCTTAGAAAAGGAAAAAATAAAGTCAAAGCTACTTTATATGATATCTCTGATGATTGTTCAACAAAGTCAAGAAGAAATTACACACTCAATCATTTCATAGAAAGAATTAAAATCTATAACGAAGAAAAATTTAATTATGAAATAATTACAATTAAATTAAAGGAGAACTAATGGAAAATGACTTCTACGCAACAATAAAATTAAAAACTGGTGAAGAGATCTTCACAAGAATAGCAGTCACTGATGAAGAAGAAAATTCTTTGTTAATTCATTCTCCTGTAAAAATAGCTGAGATTAAACACAAGTCTGGTAAAGTAGGTGGATATAAATTAGAATCTTGGATAAAGACAGCAGATGATGATATGTTTGTTATTCGAATGGAAGATGTATTAACAATGAGTGAATCAAAAGATTTGAAGATGATAATGATGCATCAATCATTTGTAAATAGATTCTCAAGAATGAAAGATCAAAGAGATGCTTTCGGAACAGAAAGAAATCCTGGATACATCTCTAACGTAGATGATGCTAGAGAGCTACTAGAGAAGATCTTTAAACAAAAAAGCTCAGAGCTATGATTCTCATCAAACCTAACAAAGATATTCTACAGAGATAATCATACCTTGTCAAGTATATGTTTGAATGCTATAATTCATACATATTATGAGATATTTTTATGATTACTAATACCATGCCACGTAGAAGAAAGGAATCTGAACATTATGTTAACAATAAAGAGTTTCTTGAGGCTCTGATTAATTATCGTGCAGAAGTTGCTAGATCTTTTGAAAAGAAGTATGGTAGAGAACCTACGAAACAAGATAGAGCAACACGATGGGATACTAAGCCACCTATTACTAGATACCTTGGAGATTGTTTCCTGAAGATTGCTAAGCATCTATCATTTAAACCAAACTTTGTTAATTACATGTTCAAAGATGATATGATATCTGATGGCATTGAGAATTGTGTACAGTATATTCATAACTTTGATCCAGAGAAATCTAAAAATCCTTTCGCATATTTTACTCAGATTATTCACTATGCTTTCTTGAGAAGGATTCAGAAAGAGAAGAGACAGTTGGAAATCAAAAATAAAATTATTGAGAAGTCTGGGTTCAGTGAGGTGTTTGATGACAACAACACCCTTGACGGCAGCAACTATTCGGACTATAATCAAATCAAAGATTATGTCCATTCCAAGCTCCGTTATTAATGAGAATTGCAATCATCACGGACCAACACTTCGGAGCAAGAAAAAACTCTAAGTTGTTTCATGATTACTTTCTAAAATTTTATAATGATATTTTCTTTCCATATCTAGAAAAAGAAGGCATTACTACCATTGTGGATATGGGAGATACCTTTGATAGTCGTAAAGGTATTGATTTTTCTGCACTATCATGGGCAAAAAACAATTACTATGACAGACTCAGAGATATGGGAGTCACTGTTCATACAATTGTCGGTAATCATACAGCTTACTACAAAAATACAAATGAAGTAAATGCTGTAGATCTTCTTCTTCGTGAGTACGATAATGTAGTTGTATATTCTCAACCAATTGAAGTTAAACTAGGTAAACTAAATACATTGTTTATTCCATGGATTAATGAAGAAAATCGTAGCAGCACTATCGCAAGTATCAAAAAGACTATTTGCGGTGTCGCGATGGGGCATCTTGAGCTCCAAGGATTTAGAGTTAATAGATCGCTCGTCATGGAGCATGGTGATGAGAGCAAATTATATTCAAAGTTCTCCAAAGTCTTCAGCGGTCACTATCACACTCGATCGGATGATGGACGAGTCTTCTATCTAGGAAATCCTTATGAGATGTTCTGGAGTGATGTAAATGATGACAGAGGATTTACCTGCTTTGATACTGAAACTCTAGAGCACTACCCCATTAATAATCCATATAGGCTTTTCTATACAATTTTCTACGAAGACACTAATCATCAGACATTTGATGTTCGTGAGTATGAAAATAAACTCGTAAAAGTTATTGTTCGTAAGAACACAAATAATAAAAAGTTTGAGAAGTTTATCGACAAACTTCATTCTTCTGGAGTTGCTGATCTAAAGGTTGTAGAGAACTTTGCTATAGAGGCTCCAGAAGAATTTGAAGTATCTGAATCGGAGGATACTCTCTCTATCCTTAATAGATTTATCGAAGAGTCAGAATTTACTTTGGATAAATCTATCGTAAAAAATATCATGAGAGAGACCTATCAAGAAGCATGTGAGATGATTTAAGATGTATATATTGACTTTAAGTCCTGATGGGGAAGAGGGTGCATTTACAGTGGTAGATGATGATGGTGAAGAAATGTTATATCTTTTTGAAGAAAAAGATGATGCTACTAGATTTGCGATACAATTAGAAGCCACGGAGGAAGACGATGTTTCTGTTGATGTTGTTGAAGTTGACGATGAAATGATAATCAAAGTTTGCGAGTTCAATGAAACAAATTACTCCATAATCACAAAAAACGACATAGTAACACCTCCAAATTATTTTTAATCATGTTGATCTTTGAGACGATTCGTTGGAAGAATTTTCTATCTACTGGCAATCATTTTACTGAAATAAAATTCACAGAATATCAAACAAACTTGATCATCGGACAGAACGGAGCTGGAAAGTCAACGATTCTTGATGCTCTTACATTTTCTTTGTTTGGTAAACCATTCCGTAAGATTAATAAACCACAACTTCTTAATTCAGTTAATGAAAAGGACTGTGTTGTAGAGGTTGAGTTCTCTATTGGCCCGACAAATTGGAAGATTATTCGTGGGATGAAACCAAATATTTTCGAGATCTGGAGAGATGGTAATAAGTTAGATCAGTCTGCAGCAATGGCTGATCAACAGAAATGGTTGGAGCAAAATGTAATTAAGATGAACTATAAAGCTTTTACTCAGATCGTTATTCTGGGTAGTAGCACCTTTGTTCCCTTCATGCAGTTGTCTGCAAAAGACCGTAGAGAAGTGATTGAAGATCTTCTTGATATCCGTATCTTCTCTTCTATGAATACCGTGCTAAAGGATAAGATTCGAGATCTTAAAGATAGTATTAAAATGTATGATCTGAAGAAAGAATCTCTTCAAGAAAAAGTCAAGATGCAGGAGAACTTTATTGATGAGTTAGAGAATCGTGCCAAGAAGAATATCTCAGATAAAGAAGGAAAGATTGGCCAACTTCTTGTAGAAGAAAATAGTTGGATGGGGTCTAATGAAGAAAAGAATAGAGAACTGGATGATCTTCAAAAGAAAGTAGAAAATTTTTCTGGAGCATCAAAGAAACTTCGTAAACTTGGAGATCTAAAAGGTAAAATTTCTAATAAAGTATCAACTATTACTAAGGAACATAAATTTTTCACAGAGAATACGGTCTGCCCCACCTGTAATCAGGACATTGAGGAAAGCTTCAGAATAAATAGAATTACAGACGCTCAATCTAAAGCAAAGGAGTTGCAATCTGGTTATAAAGAACTGGAAGAGGCAATTAAAGAGGAAGAAGATCGAGAGCGTCAATTTTTACTCTTAAGTAAGGAGATTACTACCTTAACGCATGGCATTTCTAAAAACAATACTCTCATCTCTAGTTGTCAACGACAAATCAGAGATCTGGAATCGGAAATTCAAAGAATTGCCGAACAACTTGCAAATAGAAATACTGAGCATGAAAAGTTAACATCCTTTAAGGATACTCTAAAAACTACATACGACGAACTAACTCAACTTAAGGACACAATTAACTACTACGATTTTTCGTATAGTCTACTTAAGGACGGTGGAGTCAAAGCCAAAATCATCAAGAAGTACCTACCGCTGATAAATCAGCAAGTTAACCGTTATCTCCAGATGATGGACTTCTACATCAACTTCTCTCTTGATGAAGAGTTCAACGAAACCGTTCAGTCCCCAATTCATGATAATTTTTCATATGCTTCTTTCAGCGAGGGAGAGAAGATGCGTATTGACCTAGCACTTCTATTCACTTGGAGAGAAGTGGCAAGAATGAAAAACTCTGTCAATACTAATCTCCTGATCATGGATGAAGTATTTGACAGCTCACTTGATGGATTTGGAACGGAGGAGTTCTTGAAAATTATTAGTTACGTTGTCAAAGATGCTAATATATTTGTTATCTCACATAAAGAATCTCTCCACGATAGATTCCAAGATGTGATAAAATTTGAAAAGGAAAAAGGATTTAGTGTGAAGAAATGAACTTTATTAAGAGAAATATTCTGACTGAAAATGAAGTCAAGGCAGTCAATAAGTTTTTGAGAGAATGTGAGTGGATTGATGGGTTGCAGACAGCACCTGGATTTACATATGATAGGAAGAATAATTTAGAGGCAGTTGTATGTGAGCAATATTCCGAAGCAAATAAAATCATCATGGCTGCTTTGGATAAGGACGTGAGTTTTTTTGAATTCTGTGTTCCTGATGTCAGTAATGCTTGTATTTTTTCAAAGACTGGGGAAGGTGGATTCTATAAACCACATCATGATAATGGTGCGAATGGTCACTATAGTACTACAGTATTCTTAACTGATCCTCAAGAATATCAAGGGGGAGAACTCTGTCTCTATATTGATGGTAGAGAAAGAATGTTCAAACCACCTGCAGGAACAGCAATAACGTATAACACTGGAATCCTTCATCGCGTCAATGAAGTCACTAGTGGTGAAAGAGCAGTGGCAGTATTTTGGACAAAATCTATATTTGATGATCCTTTTTACAGAGATGTTTTTAGGGAACTTGGATCAGCCATCAGCAAGCTAGAGAGAAAGCATGTTCATGAAACCTTCAAAGATGCATTAGAAGATCCCGTATTCATTCTTCAAGAGTTACAAAATAAATTGATACGAAGAAACCTTCGTAAGGTGAAGTAAGTTTTAGTTTCTTTAAAAATGTGTAAAGTATTAAGCAAACTTCATTAAGTTAGCAAACGCTGACTAGATAGTGATAGAATTGGAGATACAAACATGATTTGAGAACATCGTTATGTTTGGAATGTATAATGGAGGCATATTATGCACAATCTAATTTCATACAATCAACTAGCTGGTTGGAAACAAAGTGTACATCGATTGACAAAAACTTTGGATCAAACTATGGAAGAATCTGATACACTAAATGATTACTATAACTGCTTAATTGAATGTGATGAAACCCAACATGTATGTAAAAGAATATGTAAGCATTTACTAGATGAATAGTAGTAGACAGTAGAGAAAGCGTCACTGAGGGCCCTCACCGAAAGGTGGGGGTTTAGTATTATGGCCACATAAGAAACGAGGTCCATGGCAGTCTCTCACGAAATCAAATCACAACTCGCCAAACTGTTGGCAACTGAAGATCTGGTGGTGGAGCACCGCCATGTTGAGACGGCCCAGTTTGATGTTCACAACCGTGTTCTGACTCTTCCCCTATGGGATCGTGCTTCTAGCACCGTCTACGATATGCTTGTGGGGCATGAGGTAGGTCATGCACTGTTTACCCCCGATGAAGATCCTCCAGAGGGCATTCCACACCAGTTCATCAACATTGTGGAAGATGCTCGTATTGAGAAGTTGATGAAACGTAAGTACCTTGGTCTTGCCAAGACTTTCTATAAGGGATACTCAGAACTTTCCGATCAGGATTTCTTTGAACTGGAGGATCAGGATATTTCTGGAATGAATTTGGCTGACCGTGCCAATCTATTCTTCAAGATTGGAAATTATGTTGACATTCCTTTTCATAATGACCAAGAGAATGCAATTATCAAGACGATAATTGATTGCGAGACCTTCGAAGAAGTTGGTGATGCTGCCAATGAACTATATCAATACTGTAAGGACCAGCAGGAAAAAGAGAAAGAGAAACTTGCTGATATGCCTCAACAATCTCAAGGTGGTGGTTCTACTGGTAACTCTGATAGTTCTGAAGAATTGGAATCTGGGGGTGATGCTACTGAAGGAGCTTCTTCTGGTCAGCAAAAATCTATTCAGAAAGGACAGTCTCCTGGGAATGGTCCCATTGAAAGTTTTGATGAAGAACCAGAAGTCAAGACAGCAGATAGTCTAGAGAGTAATCTGAAGGATCTTATTAATAGTAATGCAGTTAACAATACTTATGTCGAACTTCCTCAGTTGAATCTTGACACTGTAATCGCCAAGAATGCTGATATTCATAAGTTGCTTGATAAGAGTTTTGCTCGGAGTCAGGCAAAAACCGATGATTGGGCTAGAGAAAGTGGATATCCTCTTAGAAGTGCATTTGAAAACATAGATTCTAATTACGCAAAGTTCAAAAAATCTGCAAACAAAGAAGTTAACTACTTGGTAAAAGAGTTTGAGTGTAAAAAAGCAGCAGACTCTTATGCGCGTGCCACTACATCTCGCACTGGTGTTCTTGACTGCTCCAAACTTCATACTTATAAGCATAATGAAGATCTTTTCCGTAAGGTAACGACTCTTGCTGACGGAAAAAATCATGGCCTAATCTTCATTCTTGATTGGTCTGGATCTATGTGTGATTCTCTTCTTGATACAATCAAACAACTCTATAACTTGGTCTGGTTCTGTAGTAAGGTCAATATCCCTTT
>VMHT01162727.1_pt1 | contig 12983 bp, 13 predicted proteins | sample 4693611 | NCBI WGS metagenome assembly VMHT01 (sample SAMN12280063, study PRJNA550983) | marine metagenome | isolation source: seawater sampled from same location over 5 years 0.02-0.2 micron viral filtrate | place: USA: collected off the coast of southern California halfway between the port... ... | reverse complement strand
CATTAGTAACCTCCGCCACTAGTGGGACTAGGAGTCTGAACCGCTGAAGAACTCGAAACTTCGGGGATCGCAGACGAAGAAGCCGCCGACTGGGATGTGGTTGTTGCGGGCGTGGTAGTGGTCGGCGTGTAAGTGTCACTACTTTCCCCCGTCAACGGAACGAATGAGGACACTTGTGGCACTCCCGTTTCAGTGAAAGTGATAGCCTCCCTTGGAACGGCGGTGCTTGGTCCCGTAGTCACGAAAATAGTTTCTGGCTCAGGTCTGGCAGCAGGATCATTTTGATTAAACACATTTACATTATTTGAAAGTGAGTAAGTGTTATCATAAGCCAAAACAAACAATTCTTTTGAAGTTGCCCTACCACTGGCGATCTTAACTCTAAAACGAATGTCAATTTCGTTAAGTCCCGGTTCAATTACGACTGACCTAAGAGACACAAGACCTGTGGCGTAGTTAATCGTTCCAATGTTGGTGTTGACATAAAAACGCTCCCCCTCAACGACCGCGTAGAAACGAATCCTACCGTTACCATCTTCATCAAAGAATCCTGAGTATTGTAAACCTGCATCATCCGTGTAACGAATCTCATTAGTGGACAATGCACTAATATGTCCGGCGTGAGGATAAAGAATAGGATTTCTGAAAATAATGTCGTAGCCCGACTTGATCGGAACTGCGTCAAATCTTCTTTCAAGAGAAAGAGTGTTAATGACGCTAGACAAACTATCATAATTTGAAATTACATCATTCTCAATCAAAGAAGATGAAATTGTAGTATTAAATGCATTTGTTCGGAGCGTGATATAATTGGTGATTGTCGCTTCAATACCAGTCTTTAACAAAGAGTCACTAAGCGTGGTTGCAGCAGGATTGTAAAAAATATTCGTATTACTCAAAACAAACAACGGAGTTGACTCGATAACCACTGGCGTGGAAGAAAGACTTGATCTTTTCTTCAAAAAAGTTTCCATAGAATTTTTGAGTGTGGTTGTTAGTTTTGTGCCTGATGTTGGTTTAATCGCAACAAACACTCTACCATATTGTGGTGGTGATGCTTCTTCTCCGCCGTAAGCGTAAACTGCATCAAACCCAGAAAAGTTTGACCTGACGAGGGACTCATAATCGTCTTGAGTCACGGCTCTGTTTTGCGTGACAAATGATTTTGGTGCATTGTATCGAATACTTTCAAGAGACTCTCTTGGTGACCCACCTGCCGCAGCGTCCACAACCTCAACAGTGTTTCCCGTGCCAAAAGAAAAAGTTCTTGCCGACTCTGAATCTGTCGAACCAATTCCGTTTGCGATTGCACCTTGTGTAACAATATACGTCACAGTGATGAAATTTCCTGCTTGAAGTTTTTCTCCAATAATGCCATCACCAAAAGTGACAGCATATCTTCCGTCAAAATCTTCCTCGACAAAATATGCTTTAGTGGTAGAAACAATTTCAACAATACTTGATGCATTGTTCCAAACATCAGTGATGCCTGTGGTATCACCAATATTTCTTTGAACGGTTACTTCAACGGTGGTTGTATCAATATTGTCATCATCTAAAATAAATCTTTGATTGGCGAGTGAGTTGGGAACCACGAAAGATTTAGATTTGTATGTGCCTTGTTTAAGATCAACATTTGCAATTTGTCCATCTGTTGATGTGTAATCCTTCACCGGAGAAAACTTATATGAAATATCGTTTTCTCTAGAGTTAAATATATCACCTCTTCTCAAGTAAGTGCCAGAACCACCGACCGTGATATCAACAGTTGCGGTCGCAGCAGAAATTGATCGTGGGCTGTATCCAAGTGATTTTGCGTGTGAAACAACAGAGGATCTCTTTACGGCTGTGTCGATGAAAAGTTCGTTTGCAGCAAAGTGGTTGTAGATACCTTGGTAATATGTGACATACGATAACGTATCAATCAGAACGGAAAGACCAGAGCCATCAAAATCATAATCTTTGAAAGTCGCTTGATCTTTTAAAAAAGTTTTGATGTTTGTTTTGATTTGTGTAAAATCAAGTGAGTTGACTGAGAGGCTTTTTGTGCTAGCCATTATCTGATCCTTTCTAGGGTGATATCAACAGTTACAGGCTCAGGGATATTAATAACCTTGACTACAATGCTCACAGTCAATTCATTTTGATCAAAGTTTGGAGTCACTTCAACTTTGAGAAGATCGACTCTTCTCTCAAATGTTTCCAGTGCCTTTTGAATTCTTGTCTTGAGAGTCAAAACTGTGATGGGATTGAACTGCTCAAAAAGTTGTGCTTTGATGTTGCCACCAAATTCACTTTTATATGGTTTTTCGCCCATATTGGTCAGAACAATATTACGAACCGCCCGTTTGACTGCCTCCTTGTTAAACAACAAAGAAACATCATTTGTCAACGGGTTTCTCGTAAAGTCCAAATCTATATCGACGTATCTTGCCATGAAAGTATGTATCTTAAATATTCAACAAACCTTTAATATCTGGTTTGACAACTTGCTGTAAAAGTTTTTGTCCGAAGCAAGGATCTTCGACCATCGAAAGCACAGACGTTCCGAGGGAAACTTTTGCCAAATAATCAATCGCCGCCAGAGCATAATCATTATCAGATTCAATAATATTTTGAATGTCCTCTCCGATCTGAGTGACAGAGGTGGTTATGGAGGAGATATTTGGAAATTGATCATCTCCTTCAAACGCCTGAAGTTGACCGATCAACGCCTCTACATCGCCCTCAATCAGTGCGTTCGCACCTTCAAACAGAGTTGAGCCGGGACCGAGAATACTTGAAAACATCGCAGAGTAATGATCCACTACATCTTCACCAAACGTATCTTGTTCAATTGAGTTTTTTACATTATTAATATTCGAAGCCAAAGAGTTAAGACCAGCAAGACCGGGAAGATCACCTAAATTACCAACATCAGTTACACCAGAGAGCCTGTCGGCATGTTGTGAAAAATCACTAATGTGCGAGGATAAATCCTCAAGTTTATCACTGAGTCCTCTAATTTCGTTTTGTTGACTGGGAATAAACTTAGAGTCAAAGGGATCGCCAATAACTGAGTCAAGTCTTCCGACAGCAGATGCGGCGGCACTGTTTACTTGATTTACAACACCAGCAACAGGATTTTCAAAAGCCGTTCCATCCACGACACTTTTCAGAACCTCAATCTGCTCTGGGGAAAATGGTAAAGGTGGTGTTTCACAACCGCTCGGGTTGAACAAATCTAAATCAATAAGTGGCATGTTTACTCCTTAGTTTGCATTTACGTCTGTCGAAGATGAAGAAATACTGTGACCACAACTTGCAACATCCCCGCTTCTTGCCACGGGCTTTCCTTGAAAATATACACTCCCTGACCCGCTGACCAATCGTGATGTGGTATGTGGTGAGTCGCCATGCGGAGTGATCGGGTCACCAACCAATGCGGCTGGTTTTCCGTTTACAAAAACTGTATATCCTGATCCGATGATCGAGCCACCGCACGCATCAGAGTCTCTTGCAACACCCGGCATTAGCCCACCTCTACCCAAAAATTCAAAGTGCTTCCGCTCCCGTCGTTAAGGTAAGCAAACAGTTTTCCTTCTCTGTTGTCATACCAAAATGATCCCGGCTTTGGATTTGCTCCGGGTATTGTTCCAATTCGTCCGACTGCCGATCCGGTTGTATTTTGTGAATATTGTTTTGGCACAAAAATATTTTTTCTTGCACCGCTTTCTCTGTAAGGTTTTCTTAAAGAAACCTCTTCGTAAAATTCACCCAAGTATCTCTGTATAGTTTCGAGTTCACGCTCAGGAAAGTTCAAACCTGTGATTTCAATCGGAAGTTTAAATGGTCTTCGGGTGATATTTCTTTGATAAGACGCACGCATATCTGTAATTTCGTCTTGCGTCAAATCACTATGCTGTGCAAGAATCTCCGCATCATTCATTGGTCGATTGATTCCGTGACCACCCTCGGTGATCATTTCAATGAGGTGTTGTCTTGCCGTGCTGTAAGACCCACCATTTGGGAGAATAAAACCTCTGGGTGAATATGAGGTAAACGTATCATATTCTGGCTCTTCTTTAAAAATATGAAAAGAAAAACCAAGACCAACAAGATAGTCGTAGTAAGCGGGAATGTCAGTAATGTCTCTTGCACCGTTACTCATGTTTACCTCAGTTCAAATTGATCGAACTCGCGTTCATCTTAATCGTGGAGCCGCCTTTGACCGTGACTGATCCTCCGACCTCTAGTTTGTAATCACCACCGACATTTGTTTCCATATCTCCATCAACTTTTAAGTTTACGTCTCCGTTCACCAAAAGATTTACAGATCCTTCAACTTGACCGTTTGAGTCCTGTGCAATATGAATGTCATTTTCTCCCATGATCACAGTGTAATTTTTTGATACAACCTTGACCACCCGCGTTCCATCAGGGTGAATCTCTTCAAATGTTCCTGACCTGTGGTATGTCTGGATTCTCTCAGCATCGGGGGTATCATCAAATTCTTGGATATGTCCTGACTCAGTTTCTTTCACATGATTAAAAGGATACTGTGCAGCGAAAGGTGGTGTAGGCTCTTCAATTTCTTCTGTCTGTCCCCCACCAACCGTAGTCGTGAGTCGGTCAACATTTTCTTTTTTGATTTCAACAATCGTGCCTTCTTCTTGTCCGCGAGCGAGTCGGTTTGTGTCTGGCTCCCCGACATATGGCTCAAGAGGGTATCTGCCGGTTGGATCATTGAAACCCTCGTCAGGCTTTGACACTTCTTGTGGAACACCACCAAGTGTGCCAAAATAAACAGGTTGTTGCATATTTTGATCTCTAAAGAAACCAACGACCCAAGTTCCCTCTACCGGACCTAAAGGTGAAGTGCCGATGCCATTCATGGCGGCAGACGTAATCGGTTGAACAGGATAAGCCCAAGGCAAATCCTCAGTTTTAATTTTAAGTTTGTCCTCGCTGTGAAGACCCACAAATCGAATACGAACTCTACCTAAACTCAATGGATCATTTCGATCCTCAACCACTCCTTGATACATTTGTGTCATCATGATGCTTCCTCCGAACTCACACGGTTTTGTTCACTTGGCACAATAGAGCCTCTAAAATTTCTTACAAGATTTAGATAAGTTTTGTAACTTCCATCTTGTAAAAAGAATCTGTGGTGAACACTACTAATTACATACTTGCCACTTTTTTCTTCATTAAATTCACTGGCACTACTTTTAATTTTATCAACTGGTTCGTTTCTCGCCACCATAAAAGTTACAACTTGTCCCGCACGAAGAAGTGAGTTGCCAGAGACAGTAATCTCAACTTCGGTATCATTGTAAAGTGACATGTTAGATTTTACTCTAGGAAGGGTTTCGTAGTTGTTCTCATTTGCTCCAAAATCTTCACCCTGCACATTTGTATGTCGTGGTGCAAAAAATATTTTTTGAGGTGAATAGTTTTCTACTTGATTTTGGGAAACCACTGGAAACATCGTATTGTCTAGATTTTGTGCTGTTGCGATTGCCCTCGCCAAAGGTGCGTTTAAATTCGTGTTTAGAGTATTGGGGTTTCTTGCTTTTTCTGTTAGTAAGTTTTCGTTAATGTAACTAAAGTTTCTTGCTCCCCATTGTTTTGTTGTAAGATCGTGAAAGTATGTTCTGCTTGAAAACGCACCATTTTCGTATTGTTTAACTCTGTTTGAAGAGTCTCTAAAAACAACTTTTTCTGTGATAAAAGTGCCTTGCGTAAATTCATCAGTTTTTGGATCAGCACCAATAGTATCGCTGTTAAAGAAAACGTATGAGGGTGCTTGTTTAAAAAGATTATTAAAACATTTAAAATTTAATCCATCGATTGTTTCGTAAAACAAAAACCCAGCGTCAAACTCTGGGACTGTGGAATCAGAGGGTGTCGCGTTCACCATCACTTTTTGAATCATCTCTAGGGGGCTTTGAAACGGAAACACCAATGAGTATTCATCATCATTAGTTTCGTCAAATGTCAAAGGGACATCAGGACTGAGATACTCCTCTTTGATTTTATTAACAATAGTTTCCGGCTTGCCTTTGATCGATACACTATCGCGGGTTGTTTGGTTTTTAAAATAATTCTCAGAGACAAGTCTCAGATTGAGAATATAGCCTCTAGATTTATTTGGTTGAATTTTACTTTTTTGACCGATAACTCTAAAGTTCACGGTTCTGATTTCTGGATCAATACCCGGAGTGCTAAACGACACTGTAATTTTTTCACGACCAACGATACTAAGATTCGTCATGATATCTTGCATGTCTTGTAAGGTCATATCACCAACAATGAATGGTGTGAAGATTGACTCATAAAAACCAAGACTAGTGATAAATTCAGTGATATCAGCCTCAAGACCAAAATCATTTGTGATGATGATACGATCAATATCAAGGTCATTAAGTTTTGAGATTTGCTCTCGTTTAATCATGATTTGATCGCTCTTTCAAACGCCTTGATAATCACAGGCATAGCCGCAGGTCGAGGGAGTCTGATCCTCCTTTTCGCCTCGTTCAAATTTTGCTCGTAGAGTTTATTTGTCAAAACATATTGACCATTATTGTTGAAAATGTAATCGTAAAGAATAGTTGAACCATAGGTTACAGATGTCAATCCAGAATCAAAGGATGCCGATGTCATACCGATTGGGGTTTGATAATTATTGTCATCGGGTGCGGACGCAAACGGATTAAGAGGATAAATTGTCGAGCCACCCGGACTCAGAGCAAACTGTTTTGGTGCGTCTTGACCGTTGACAACTTTTGTAATTGAAAGAAGTCTTTCGTCCCCGTCTGCTCCGACATTGATTGCTACGTCAGTGCCATTGTCAGTTGGCACTTCGTTTTGAATCAAAACATCTGTCCCGATAATTGGCTTCTCTACACTGTAAGGGTGCGTTCCCGGCAACACCGCCGACTCAAGACCATACTTGTGTGCAAGGTATCCCTCTGTTCTCTCCATCATTGCGGTAAAGGCAGGATCTCTATTTGCAAAAGTAACACCGGCAGTAAATCCTTTGTAGATAATCATCTCATACCAGTCACCATTTGCAGCAGCAAAAGGTGAGCGATTTGGATCGGTGACATCAGTGAGTGAGAAAATTGTTGATTGTTTTCCCGCTTCAACTTTTTCAAGGTTTACTGATGATATAAAGTCAGAACCGGGACCAAGCATCCTATATCCTGTGAGTGGGTGTCCCTCTTTTCCATTAATCCTAAAGAACGGTCGCATTCCACTACCGTCTGTCAAAGTTGAGCCGCTACCTCTACCCCATGTTAAAATATTAGGCTGCCCAAGACCAAACATAGTTTCTTGAGGGCTTAACGGTTGGTGGGCTTGAAGAGTCGATCTATTGGAGTGAAACGAGGTTTGTAATCGTGTTCCCTCATATTGAACATCAGTCCCATCGGGAGAAATGAACATATTTATCAAATTAAATTGAACATATCTTTCTCTATAGTCTGGTGTATCACCAAGAACACCTCTAGTAAATTGGGTTCCAGCAAATCCGCCCTGAAAATCTCGGTAAACATCCATTGCAGGGTAATCAAAAAGATTAACCGACTTTGGAAGTGTTGGTGTTCTGTAAAGAACTGTCATGAAAAAACTATCAGTTGATTTAAAATCAAAGTCACCCGTGTGACCGAGTTGGTATCCACCAGTTGCCGCCGCACTTGCTGGCGCACCACTCAAATCAACGTAAGAATAACCGTTGTAACCATCCGTGCCAAGTGGAGGTTTGCGTTCTTGTGTGAAACTAGTGTATGTGGTAGTGCTTGCACCACTAAACGCAGGTGCAGAGTTTGAGATAGTTTCAATGTATGTTATTGTTTCACCACCCGAGTAAAACTCTGATGTGCTATATCCCTCTGGTCTATACCAGCCGACGAGGCTACCACCCACTGCATTTTCGGGTGTCCAATCAGAATTGATGGTGATTGTCTCTAGACCAGTTTGTGAGTTGATTGTTTCTGTAACACCTGCTTCTGCATTTTCTTCAAGCACATTTGTGACGGTCGCACTCGGATCTTGCGGAAATTGTGTTCTATTAACAAGTTTTTCTCCAGCGGCAAAAAGTCCTTTTTGCTTGGTAATTTGAATCTTTGACAAAGCGGGGTCAATATCTTTTACTGTTCCACTTTTTGATGTGTCTGTAAAAATTCTTTCGTTATTGACACCAAGTTTTTTCTCTGCAACAAAGTCTCCAACATCGAACGAACCTCTATTCAAGAAGAACGGCAAGGACGATCCAACGGTGCTACAAAACAACGATTGTCCGGCATACTTTGATTCAACAAACTCTTCGAATTCATTAGTGTTGAGTGGTGTAGAAAAAAATGGATCAATAATTGAATTATAAAGAATCAAAACCCAATCTAGTTTTTCGTCACCATAAGTTTTTCGAGCCACATCACGAAGTGTCTCGCCATCAGACAAACGATAGTAATCATATACACTATCATTTTCGAAAACCTCGTCACTGATTTTTACACGACGAAGAATATCTTTGACAGATACTTCATTGCCCTCAACGGGAATAGAAATATTAGGAAAATTCTTAAAGTACGACATTAAAATCCATCCAAAATACCTTGTTTCGTGATGAAGTTGATCTGATCAAATTTAAGGCTCAAAAGAATTCTTGTTGCCTGCCCATTTTGAAAGAATGCAGATCTATCATCAGGAGTATAATTAACTTTAACATTTGACAAATAACACCTGCCGATTTTTGGCATTGTGGTGTTTACTTCTGAACCAAATGTTTCACCATTTTCAGTAAACTTAGAGTTGAGATTCACCACAGTGATTTCAAATTCTTGTGGTGCAAACAGAATCGAAGTTGAAAGTGAAACCTCGGGTGACATATAATATCTGAAAACCTCAATGATTTCAAGTGCCGTGTCTGCCTCTTTTTTAGTTCGCGGTGCAAATTCAAACTCAAAAGAAAAACTACCACGTTTCGGTCCCTTAAAAATCATTTCATTTTTTGGATTTTCTGAGAAGCCTGCTCTGGCTCTCAGCCCACCCTCGACATCAAGTCCGATTGCTTTACCTGCGACACTACCCAACTTCAACGCTTTTAGTGCGAGGTTTGTGCTGATCGCCGCTGTATCAGAAAAACCAGAGGCAATAAACTGAGTCAAAGCACTCAATCCAGCGAGAGATGATTCATCGTATTCAACGGTGTTGTCAAACTCAAGACCTTTTGGCACATACAACATAACCTCATCCTCAAGTTTTTCTGATGCAAATCCAAACCTTGCCTGTTCAGAACTTTGAATAAAAGAAGCAGTTCTCGCAGCATCGGCATCTGGATTATCACCAAGAACAAAATTTTTCAAATTCACCAAATCAACTTGATTCTGTCCAGATTGTCTCTCCCCTGCCTCAATAGCCTGTTGTCGATTTTGATCGATTTCACCCTCGGTGAAGATACCCGGTCCACCAACGGTTCCGAACTCCTGTGCAAATGGATTATATTCACTAGTTGATATTGCGTTTGCCGCCACCTGTGCGCCGACTTTGCCGCCCGCGTACGCGATTCTCCCAAAATCACCGACTGTCTGAGCCAAATCAAAGGATTGACTTTTTCTTGTAAAAATCGAAAAGTGCAAAACTTGTCCACCGCGACGGGCAAACTCCGTGCTTCTCAGATCCTCTGGATAAACATAAGATTTCATTGAGCCTTCAAAGTTTTTGTCTTTGGCTCTAAATCTCTGTGCAGTATTCTTTGAGGATAAACGATCAGTAAAAAGTGCTGTGGTATCAAAGTCCTCATTTGGTGGTGAATCGCCGGGATTGGTACTCATGGTCTTCTCCTACATAAACTATGTATGGCGTACAGTGGAAAGTATAAACCAAAGAATCCCTCAAAATATATCGGTGATCCAACAAAAATAAATTATCGATCTCTTTGGGAAAGAAAATGTATGGTGATGTTTGATGCAAACCCAAACGTAATTAGGTGGGCATCGGAGGAGATGGCTATTCCGTACCACTCTCCCGTGGATAGAAAAAGACACAGATACTATCCCGACTTTATTGTTGAACTTAAAAACAAAGATGGAAAAATTGAAACAGTCATGATTGAAGTCAAGCCGTACAAGCAAACTCAGGCTCCAAAAAAGCCAAAACGAATGACAAGAACTTTTGAAAATGCAGCCAAAACATATTTGACAAATCAGGCAAAATGGGAGGCTGCCGAAGCAGTGTGTGAAAAGAGAGGATGGAAGTTTCAAATTCTGACGGAGAAAGAAATCTATGGCAGAAAATGAAGATCTATTCACAGCCCTTCTTGGAAGATACAAAAATGCGACACAAAGTGTTGATGATTCATTTTACAATGAGGATAATATAGATCCTTTACGCCCTCAAAGTATACCGTTTGGTGTGCGAGGTCGAGGGAATGCATATATTTTTAGATACTTGATACCCAAAGGCAGAGCGACACTTCCTTACTATACTGTGATGCCCTTTGTAATAACCCTTGATAGAACACCAAAAACTTTGACTGGACTGAATCTCTTTTATTTGCCAGCGAGATTGAGAGAAGTTGTTTTAAATTTATATTTGTCAAGAACAACATCTCAAACGGTCGAGGGTAGATCAACCTTGTTGTACGACACGCTCAAGAAACAAAAAATCTTTTACGCAACAATCAAACCTGCAATTAAACAATATCAAATCAAGAGAATGGGACCAATAACCTTTCGTGTAGCACCTCAAAGTTGGAACTTACTTTACAATGAAAACCCATCAGGAACACTTCTCAAAGGCTTTATGAAAAAAACTGCCCCACAAGTTCATTACTATTCACGGGCTGAAATTATTAGGAATTTGCTTTCACCGGCATAAATACTTTTATGGCAAGACAAAGAGACAAGTATAACATCAATAGAATCAAATCAAGTCTGGGTAGATTTGGTACGATGAACACCTCTTTGTATCAGGTGGAGTTTGGTTTTACCACGCAGGTTCAAAATCTTCTTGATGCCTCTAGAACCACCGCAGAGGAAATTAATCTCAGAGCATCTAAGGTAGCCCTCCCCGGTAGAGAAATCGGCACTATCGCCGCAAAACCTTTTGGTGTTGACTACGAACACCCAACAGAACTAAAATTTGAAAAGAATCTTGCCATTACTTTTTTGAACGATAAAAATAACTTTTTACGACGATTCTTTACAGGATGGCAAAAACTTGTGATTGATGATGCCGGGGTTCATGGGTTCCGTGAAGAGTATGGCTGCTCAATGAAAATCATAAGCGAAACAAATGATGCGAGAACGGCAGCAGAGTTTGAGTTTTCAAGCGTGTACCCCAGAGTCATCCAAGGTAATGAATTTACTGCCGCAGCACCAAACTTTGTGGAGTTTGATGTTGCCTTTGAATATATTGAAGCAAAAGTGACTGATAAATTTTTAAGAAGCGAACAGAACTAAGGAGTAGATTATGTCTGTACCATTGATTGTGACCCCCGAACACCAGACGGTAGTTCCCTCGGGCAAAACTGTAATCTTTAGACCATTCTTGGTCAAAGAAGAAAAATTGATGCTCACCATCAAAGAAAACCAAAGAACCGACGAAGTGATGAGAGTCATGAAACAGGTTGTGAGTAATTGTGTGATTGACGATAAGTTTGATGTCGATAAAATTTCATACAATGATTTGGAGCATCTTTTTATTATGATGCGTGCCAGATCTGTTGGAGAAACAGTAGAGTTTCCCTTTTCATGTAAAGAATGTGACTATGAGGGAATGATCGACATTGATATTACAAAAATTCAACTGTCAAGACCTGTGCCAGAGGATGATAGCGTGATGCTCAACGAAAGCGTCGGTGTCAAGGTGAAGCCGGTTGGTGTCAAAGGTATGGCTCATCTTGCAAAGGTCGCAGATACAGATCCTTTGAGCATGTTGAATCATGTTATTGACTATGTTTATAACAAAGAACAAATGTGGAAGATTGATGACATGTCGCAAAAAGAGATCACCGATTTTGTAGAAACGCTTTCTCTCACGCAAGTTCAAAAAATTATGGGAAAAGTTGAAGAATTTCCACGATGTTGTATAAAAGATAACGTGACCTGCCCATCTTGTCAAAAAGAACAAGAAATCAATGTGGAGGGTCTTGAGAATTTTTTTACCTAAGCGTGGGGCATGATTCTTTAGAGGCTCATATCCACACAAACTATTATCTCATGATTCATGCTCATATGAGTCTTGAAACTATAAACAACATGCTTCCTTGGGAGAGGCAAGTCTACGTCGCCATGTATATTGAAGAACAAAAGAAAAAACAAAAAGAGGCAGCGGCAAAGGGCTGATGCCTATTAGGGATACATATTTACATGGCGTTATCACCAGAGGAAAAACAACAATTAATTGACGCTCTCAAAAGTGAGACTGCTGGCGACGGCGGGTCAATGAAAAATCCCTTTGGTGGTTTGATCTCAGGGTTTGGTAATCTTGGTTCATCTCTGAAAAAACTTAATGATACGCTCGCAAAGGCTCCTGCGAAACTAAAGGATGCATCGACAATAAAGTTTAAGGGACCGAAAGTCCCAAATATACCCAGAGCAATATCAAAAGGACTCGGCACTGTTCTTGGCGAGGGGTTTGCTAGTTCGATTGCATCGTTTGGTAGACCCAGAGTTTTTAAAGGTATTTTAAATATTGGTCTACTTGGCGGATCTTTAATACCCTTTGCCATGTCGCTCAAAACGTTTGCAGGTGTTCGATTCGATAAAGTTTTGATTGGTGTTGGTGCGTTGACAGCAATCGCAGGAATCGCCAGAATTTTAGGAAATCCCGTCATTGCAAAATTTATATTCATAGGTGCTGCCGCCATCGGTGCTTTGGGTCTTGCTCTTATGCCGTTTGGTCTGGGACTCGGTATGGTTGCGTCTGCGATGGAGAAACTAGAACCACAATTGCAAGGTTTAGCCAACGCACTTGAGGTGGCGTTGACACCTTTC
>VMHT01097823.1_pt1 | contig 12990 bp, 17 predicted proteins | sample 4693611 | NCBI WGS metagenome assembly VMHT01 (sample SAMN12280063, study PRJNA550983) | marine metagenome | isolation source: seawater sampled from same location over 5 years 0.02-0.2 micron viral filtrate | place: USA: collected off the coast of southern California halfway between the port... ... | reverse complement strand
TGCCATTTTCCATTACTACAGTAAAATGTAAATAAGAATCTTTACCATTAAGTACTGCGACATCATTGGCATCTATTCTTACGGTTATTAAATCACCAGGTAGATAATCTGTCTGGCGATCCGATAGTATGGCTTTATTTTCTGTCATTATGACGCTCATCTATATAGTATAAAAACAGAAAAAAATTAAAGGTATTTTTTAAAGTTTATTTTTTTTTTTCTCTATATTTATATATTAGTTTGTGGTTGAAAAATACACAAACAAGATGGGAAAGGAGCAGAAGAAAGTTTACTGTTAGGATTATTTAAATCTATAAATTGTAATCTTCCTCGATAAAATTGCACCTCTGCATTGGGAAATATATAATCGTGAAAATAGGAAGTGTCTGTTCTAGCAGGTATTAAAAGATGGATAGTAGCTCCTTTTTTTTGTTCTTCTACACATTTTTTTGCCCAAGGTTTAATATTATTATAGGGTGGATTTACAAAAATTTTATCATTTTGTTCTATCCAACTAATTTCTAATGCATCCCAGCATGCTCTTGGAAAAGGACAAGGATCAAACCAATCTTTGTACTTTTCTTTAATAGTAGTGGGAGTCCCCCAATTATTACTTTTGCTTTTATTGATATATGGCATTTATATTACTACTGATTTAAATTTTGACATTTATGCATTGTGGTTCTATAATACATCACAAAACTGAGTCTATTATAATTCCAATCATTATTCCTATACATCGCTTTAAATTCCGCTAAAGGTGTATCAGAATTTGCTACAAATTCAGTATTACAATGCCATTGATGCACATCCGCTAGTAAAAAATCCCCGTCTCGAACGTCCACACATACGCCATATTGGGTTAATCCAAAATAGCACCCCTGATATGTATTGGGATTAGTTCGATCTTCAACGACAATTAAATTGCCATATCCAGGAACAAAGTCACCTTTATCTTGATGTAGAGCAGTACGCCAACTATAATTAACTGTAATTGTTGAAAAGGCAGTCTTTGCTATCTGAAACTTTGGGGTTTTTTCGCATTGTAGCAGCTGTCTTTTATAAGGTATGGGTGAGAGTTTTTTATATAGTTGGTCGCAACACTCGATAAACGGAATTGCATCTTTCCATTTTTCTACGTATTCTCTTGTAAAAGCTGTGGTTCTACATTTTGCACCATCTTTAAAATTTCTATCTTTTTTATCATAATATCCCGCAATATTGGAAGGCGATAAGTTACTCACATTTTGTTTACTTGGTTCTCCGCTATATGCACTTATATAACTTGTACGAAATTTTCCAGGATCAATTAAAGGTCCAACATAAGCGGGTAATTTATATTCATCTAGTACTCCTGCACTAGCTCCTCTATTTTTACTAACTGTTGTTTGTGCCCAATGAGAGAAAGATTTTGCGGCTTTTTCTGTTAAATCCTTGGATATTACGTTCTTGCGAAATTTTAATAGTAACACTCCTTTACTATTGTAAACGTTTATATCCTCTTTAATAATTTGTTTATATTCACTGGCATCAAAATATTCCCCTTTTTTCTGTTCCATGTAGGCATCAGAATATATCTTCTGAACAACTATTGACTTTATAGTCATATATACGTATTAGATATTAATAACTCCCAGCGAAGGCAGATTTTGCACCAACAATATAGTTACCCGCAATTTGTTGTCCCGCAACATTAGGTTTCTTCCCTTGATAACCAGCTGCTGCGGCTGCGGCATCGGCGGCTTCTGCGGCTTTTTCTGCATCAGCTGCTTTTGATGCTTCTACCGCTTCATAAATTGCAAATCCTGCAGCTGCGGCACCTGCCGCCCATCCAATTGGATTCCACCAGTCAGCTGCGGCTGTTGCTGCGGCGGTTGTTTCTTCCGCTACTGCTGCTGCTTCCGCTACTTCTGCGGCTGTTGCTGTGGCGTCGGCTGTTTCGGCTGCTGTTGCTGCTGCGGTTTCGGCAGCGGCTGTACCTCCTGATCCAATTGCACTACTTGCGGTTTCTCCTGCGGCTTCTCCTCCTAATGGTCCTGCACCAACTGTACCTGTTGCAGAGAATGGTGTAGCTCCTGAGCCAACAGCTTGAAATCCTCCTGCTCCAAATTGTGCGGCTGATGTTGTCCCTAAAATATCGGCTGGTGCTGCTACTGCTGATGCTGTGGCTGTTTCTCCTGCGGCAGTACCTGGTAATGCGGCAAATCCTTCAGCAGTATTGGCGGCAGTTGTGGCTAAAGGGTCGGCTCCTACGCCTACGTCACTTGCTGCTAAGGCACTAGCTCCAGCTCCTCCTGTTCCAGTTGCAACTACATCTCCTGCTCCTTCCAGACCTGTCATATATGCACTTAATTCTGCGGAGGGTGCTGTGGTACCCGCAAAAGCACTGGAGGTCATATCAGCTACATCCGCTGCATCGCCAGTAAATGTCGTAAATCCAGTACTGGAAGTTAATAACCCCGTATCACCCGCGGCTGTAGTAAAGGCAGAACTTCCTCCCCATAAAGCTGATCCCCCGCTAATAGCTTCATCACCGAATAATCCACTTGATGCTCCTGCATCTATGGCTCCTCCTCCGCCTGCTGCCACTCCTTGTATAAGAGGTTCTCCAGTTGTTGCTTCAAATATACTAGCTCCGCCTGCAGCTTCGGCTGCTCCTGCTGCATCAGTAATTGGTACTCCTGCAACTATTCCTTCTCCTGCGGCAGGCATTGCGGCATAAGTTCCGCCTAATATCCCTTGAGTTCCTGCTACTGCATCGGCTGCCGCATCGGCACCAACTCCATAACCTTCAACCACATCGGCTCCTTCTAATCCTCCTTCTGCGTATGGTCCTGATGGTAAGTCTTCTCCAGTGGCGGGTGCATCATATCCACCTTCTGCTTCTGCAGCACTGGCTCTATTTGCTCCACCAATATCATCGAAACCAGATAATTCTGTCCCTTCTCCTTGTGCTACAGCATCTGTACTTTCTCCTGCAATATCTGCACTAGTTGCCGCACTATCCCCACCACCTCCTTCAAAGGTACTTCTATTTGCATAATCATTATATATACCTCTAGCTCCTTTTCTAAGTCCTGATGTTGATTTCCAAACCTTTCTTCCTACAGTAGCCACTCCTCCTCCAATAATAGGTGCGGCAAGGGTACTTTCTGCCCAAGTTTGTTCTTGTCCTGATTTAGCGGATGCTGCTGTACCTGCTGCTAATTCTTTGTCGGTAATGGCTGCTGTCCAAGCTGCTACCTTTCGATCATAAGCACCTTTAGCTACTGCTACTCGGTTTTTATAATTTTGCGACCTTTCATTTAATCCTTCAATCATCGCTTGGTTAATGCGTGCTGCATTTTCATAATGTCCCGAATTCATATATTATAAGTTAATTAAATAAATTCCTTAATGATTATTTAAAATAATTGCGTATCTAGATTATGCCAGGCTTCGGGTGGAGTATGGTCCATTTTCAACATCAGCCATTGATATTGTCCTGCATCTTGGACAGTCTTTAATAATTTGAGAAAATTAGCTGTTCCGCCAAAACTATCAGCAAAGTCATAAACTAACTGATCAATCTCCTTACGATTTCGAACATTTCCACTAATAAAACAGGAGGTGATATTAACCCTGACGATGGGATGCAAATCAAAATATTTCTGGGTCGAAAATAGGAGTAAACAAGGGTCAGGCTGGCGTACGTAGTGTCTAAATCTGGTGGCTAAATTAATTGCTCCCATTCCTTTTCGGGCTCCTCCCACTTTTGGAAATTGTCCGCATAAATCATCTAAAATTACTGCATAGCTAGTATCTTCTGCATCATCTTCGAGTTTTTGTTTTTGTTGTTTTACGATATTATCTATAATGTGATCGTAGTAAAGTTCGTGGCAATTATGTTTCCATTTTTTATAGCTGAACCTGGAAGTTTGATCACTACAGATCGTATTACTAATTATATTCACAGAATCGAATAAATCATTATAGCAATTATCGTGAAGCATTAGCCAGTTCCACAAATTTGATTTACCAGATCGAATCGGTGCAACTAAGCAAATTAATTGACCTTTATAAATATTGGGGAGTATTTCGGAAATTTCTTTTTTAACTTTTCCAATTTGTTCTGGCTTTTTGATTTCAATTATTTTTAGTGAGTTTTTATTCGCCATCTATACTATATGAATATTTTTTTTCTTCATTTATATAAATGCCTTTGATTAAAATTGATAAGGAAACGTATTTTATAAAAAAAAATTTATTGCGTCAAAAAAGTAAGCATAGAAATCCTAAAAATTGGATAACCTTATGGTTCTATAAAGATAGAAAACCTACTATGGTACCGCCTAGCAATGTAATAGTCGATAGATTAATATCTTCTAAATTGCAATATCAAAAGGGACATTTTTATAAAATGACTACAATGAGTGCGGAAGATCCAACTTTTGATTATTATTTTAAAATCAAACCTTCTATCAAAGCTAAACATCTAATTAAAAGAAATGGCAGAGGACGTGGAATGACTATCCAAGACCCTAATAAAAAAATAGTACATTGGAAAGATTACAAAGCACCTCTCACTATAATTGATGATAAAGTTATAGTTAGTTTTTAATTTCTCTGCTTATACCATAAATGATTATACATCAAATATTTTGGAAACTACGCCCACTATTTCGCTCATTGGAACAATTTCCCAGATTTAAATTTGTCAAAGAAGATACGGAAAGATATTGTAAAGAACATAAAATAGGATATAAATTATGGAGTAAGTCAATGGTCCGAGATTTAATTAAATCATCATATCCACAATATCAACATCATTTTGAATATATGTTAAACCATCCTGTTCATAAATTTGCACCACTAGATTTTGCCAGATTTTTAATATTACATAGTGAAGGTGGTATATATATTGATTTAGATATTGATATAATAAAGGTATTGCCTTTAACCTGGCCGCCTTTATTTTTCGCTTCAATGCGAGGTTTATCTCCATATCAAGCTATTATGGGTTCAAAAAAAGAACACCCTTTTTGGCTCCATTGTGCTGAAATGTCTAAAACCAGTTATTATAAAAAGTTGGAAATAGAGATTTATAAGAAGTGGAAGTGTAGATTTACAAGTCAAACAACTGGGAGTGCTTTAATTAAACGGGCATTAAAAAAATTTCCTGACCATAGCTTATTACAAATTGTGACTACTAAAACAAGAAGACTTACTGGTAAAACACCAGGTTCAACTAATCTCGGAGCTGACCCATATTTCTATGATACTAATGATTTTAGTTGGGCTTAACCTCTCCATCCTCTCGATGATGGTTTTCTTTGAAATTTGGTTCCAAAAAGGTGTGAAAATTGACCTCCTGGTACTTGTGGTGGGGGAACTGGTCTAAATCTTGTAGGAACCCGTCTATTGGGATGTGGTACCGATGGAGCAAATTGAACTTTTTTAGGTTGGGGTTTTGGTTGTGGTTTTGGTTTAGGCTTCGGTTTGGGTTTTCTTGCTAGTACATACGCGTCCATCATTTCAAAAAAATCCTGTTGTTTTTCCGCTTTGGTTCTTTTTACTTTTGTTGCTTTTTTACTTAAAATACGTATGGTTTTTTCTACATCTTTTTTACGATGTTCATCTTTTTCTTCCTTCATTTTCCTATCCGCCGCTTTCTTTCTCAGTGCGGCACTAGCTTTTGCTCGCATATTTGCCATATGCTTTAATTGTTTTTCCGTACAAGGTCTTCCATAATTTTTATTTCTTTTGGTTCTCTTCTTTTTAACCTTCGGTGGGGCTAGTGGGGCTATTATTGGTTCAATTTCTAATTTTATTCCATTTTCCTTTTTTTTAAAAATATCTTCCTGCTCAATTGTTACGACTTCTGGTACCTCATCTTCCCCTCCTTCAACTTCCTCGAGTTCTTCATCTGGGGTATATGTTATCCCTGCTGAAAGGTTTTTTTGTCCATCATAGGCTTTTATATGCATTGTTTATAATATAAGAAAATATAACATTTCTTATTTTAAAAATTTCAATAATTAATTAGGCTAGTTCCACCCTGTTTAAAACAAATCCAATAATATCTTCCAAACCATTTTTTTATATTTAACACCCGAATAAAGGTAATTTTAAAACCTTTTTTTCCCCATTTCCCTAATCTAGTTGGTGTTAATGAATTAAATAATTTATGGCTGGTTAATATCCAGCATTCATCTGAACATAATTCGAAACATTTTTCTATAAATTTAATTAAAATGTTTTTTCTTTGTCCATCGGGAGCGTTATTTCTATAAGGTGGGTTGGCTATTACTTTAGTAAATTTTCCTTCAAATTCATAGGTAAAAATATCTCTTCCTTCTTCCACTTCAAGCCAATCTTTTGTATAGGGTATTAAATCCCAGAATCCCCCTGCACTTTCTAATCCTTTCCCTGCTTCTAATGTACGGTCAGTTTCCACAAAGTTAATATCTTTTAATAATTTTTTTGCTATATCTTTGGGTGTATAATGAAATTCTACTGACATTTATATATAATTAGATATTTATTCGGGATATTGAATACGATTATAATTATTGAGTCTGTCTACAGTTTCAGACCTAACTTCATCTTCTCTTCCTTCGCATTTAACCATAATCCACATTGAAAAATTCGGCATTAATCGTTTATATGTAATATATTGACTGTCGACCAATCTAATATTTAATTGATTAATTCTAATAGGGTATTCATTATTTAATTTTACCCACATGTCTCCGCCTTCACTTTGAAATGCATTCAAATCATTATTTGCTCTTGGTAAACCGATTCCAATTATGGGTGCTATTTGTCCTCCTCCTGTCGCTGCTCCTATATAACCCTTAACAGGTAAATCTGGGCAAGTAATAATGAAAGGTGGTCCATCTTCACCAGTTATATCTTGTGGATTTACATCTCTTTCTCTCCACCCTACTGTAGAAGTACTAGCTTCTGTATAATCCGATTTTGGATACCCAAGTGTTTGTCCTAATGCATTTGCGTGTCTATTACTATAATTTATTACTTCTTGTTGCAATATTTCTAATCCTGCTCCTCCACTCCCTGCATCATTTACAATATATCTAAAGACTAATGTTGTACTTTCATATCCATTAAGTCCTGGTCCAGCGGGAACGGCTTGATTTGCTCCATCAGGATTTAAACTAGAACAAGTCACAGGTAAAGAAGAAACTGCAATTTTGGAATTTTGATAAAAGGTAACTTGGTGAGCACTTACAGCACTCATTAATGCACTATTATCTCCAGCAAAAAATGATCCTATTCTTCTTGTTGCTAAGGATGTATATGCACCTGCTCCTATATCTGTACCGAAATCTAATGTATATAAATCAGATACCGTATCGTATCTGGGACAAATGCATAATTTTACATTTAATGCCCCACCTGTTGCTATTAATGTTCCAGGAAACCATTCTATTGTTTGTGTTCCTGAATTCTTAAGCATTCCTGATCCATCTGGTGCTCTCATATCACTTTCGAGAATACCGACAGCTCCATCACTTTCTCTTACAACAAATGCATAGGTTGCCCAAGCTCTTTCTATTTGTCCTGCTGCCCAATCTACTTGTAAATTCGGTTGTTCATTTACTCTTGATAATGGTACCGATAAATCTCTTGAACTACTATTTCCTGGTTTTGGTGCTAATCTTGAATATTGTGTGGCTTGTGAAAAGGGAACAATACCCATAGTCTGTGGAATATCTGAGATAGCGGTTCCAGCGACTAAATCAAATTCCCAAGTATATCCTAAAAATGCAGGTGCAACGGCGACTCTAGGATTACCTAAGAATCCTCTTTGTTTATTAATAAAATGTCCTCCATTTACCACAGGTGTTAACACACTATTACCTACTCCATTTACTACAGTACCTATTCCTTGTGTTTCTTCCCAATCTCCTCCTACTTCAACTACATTAGACATACATCTTTGATTTATTCTAAATTGTCCTCCTGCTGCGGTTACCGCCCATCCACCTACATAGGAACAATTATTTTCTGCATTATTTAGATCATCTTGTACTTCGGCTGCTAATCCGTCATCTGTATATTGTGCTGGTTGTACTTGAATATGGAAAGCGTGTTGTTGTGCTTCTCCAGGTGCTGTGGGTACTAATTCTCCGTGGTATATAGTAAATTCATCATTTTGTCCTTTTTGAACTACTTGAAAATCTTCATCATATCTTGGTAATCCAGCTCCTGCTCCTGCTATTACTGATCCAGCTGTTACCGACGATTGTGTTGTTATATCTTGGTTTAATAGTCCTGCATAACCCTTTACACAAATTTGTGCTTTTCTTCCTAAATGGATACCTTGTGGGAATACATTAAAGAATTCCGCAGGATTTTGTCCATTACTATCCAAATGTATTACTGACATATATATAATACTAAAGTCAAAAAAAAAATATCCTTAATATTTAAATGCCAAAGAAGAAACTGTTTCCTGGTCAAAACTGTTTTGAACATAGTGATCCTAGAGCTATTGTACATAAGCCTGTTCAACAAGAAAGTTTAATAAAAGGATATAATAAAATATTGAAACGTCCAAAGACTCCACCACTGAAACAAAGCGAGGTTTTCGAGGGAATAACTGAAAAGAAGAAACCTAAAATACGTAAATCTAGACGTAAAGTAAGTAAAGCTCCTAAACTTAGATAGTTGATATTGAAGATCAGAATACATAATACATATTTATAATTTAATACTCTTTTGAAAAGTATTTCAAATCTTTTTTCCTCATGTGGCTTTTTAAAACTGTCATAAATTATAAATATGTATTATGTCTTTTGTCTTTTATGTATTTATAAGAATTGTTATTATTAGAATTAATAACAAATATTGTTATATTATGGTAGTAACTTCCTTATTAATTGTACCTCTATCTAAATCTCTTTTTAATTGTTTTTCTTTTTGGGAAGCTTCTACTTGATCGGCTACAGCCTTTTTCTCTTTTTGGTAGAGTTCTCGATCCGCTTTTTTGAGCCTCTCTTTTTCAAAAGACACTAAGGATTTTTCTTTAGCTCGCCTATTTTTCTCTTTTCGATCAGAAATTTCAATCATATAATTTTTAATTATGCATTTTCTATTATTATTCCATTCATCTAATGAACCCAGATTTTTAAATCCTGGATGGCTCAGATATTCATTTAGAAGCCTTTCTACTTCAATTTTATCTTTTGCATCGTACCAATCCCGTATTTCTGTATCATGATTAAAGTCTGCTAATGGATAAATAATACCATTGTGAAATGAATTTTGGAATCTTTTTTTAACCTTTCCCGTATATGTACCTTCTTCCATCTCTTTTACAGCTTTTGCATAGGGTGCCATAGGGCAATGCGGTACGTCTGGATATAATACTTCTTTTAACCATATTTTCTTTCCATCTTTAGTGATATACGATGTTAACTCTTTTTCGATTTTTTCATTTTGTTCTATTTTCATTTGTAGAAGTTGTTTATTTCCTGTCCACCAATATTCAATAGGTGATTGAGTATTATAAAAGTTCATATATGCATCTAATTCATAGTTTTGTTGTTGTGTTGTTAATTGACAACTATAAAAACTGTCTAACTTTTTCTTTCTAATACGTCTTTTTCGCCTGCATTTATGTTTTTTAGTTTGAGCACTAAATCGGCTAAATGTTTTATTGCATTGATCACAATATATTTTTAATGATTCCTTATTCAAACTCTCCCAAAAATCATCTCTTTCAATGTCATCTAATTCCTCACAAGGAGCTATACTTTCGCTTGTTCCTAGTATATGATCTTCTAATGCTTTAATTCCACGTGTGTTACTATAATTACATTTTGGGCACACTGCGTCATTTTTAATTACCATACTATTAAATCTCTATTATATATTAATATAATAATAAAGCTTTAAGTGTGAATATAATCATTCATTAGTTTTTTCCATTCTTTCCGTAATTAACTCCAGACAGTGGGGACACATCCATTGATTTTCTTTTAAATATCCCAGTACATCATTATTTTTTTTAGCAAGTCTTTTCTTTGCTCGCCATCTTTTTAGGGCAGCGGCATTATTTTTTTTACCTTTCTCTGTTTTAAAATATGCTTTAGTATATTTAGCTAATTTTGCTTTATTCGTTCGATATTTAGCCAACTCGGCTTCATCAGCTTGAACTTTGGCTGCTAATAGGGCAAATTGCTCAATTAAATGAGCAGTGGTATGTGGTATTGCAATTTCCGACATTATATTATATACATATATAATATTATATCCTTAAGTACAAATACTTTAAGTGTTATAATATTTAAATGTTTGTTGTAAAATGGAACAATTGCACCTTCCACAACAAAAATAGCGGACTTCCCCTGTTTCGTGATCGTGGTCAATACATCTTCGTGTCATTTGTCCTGGTGAATACATAATATTACATATCATACAATGAGTAGATTTTAAATACGCATAATATAAAGTGTGGATGTCGTCATCAATTAATCCAGTCTTTTTCCAATTGTAGAGAGTATATCCTTTTTTACCTATTCCTGTCTTGCGATATTTTTGTTTTGTGGACAGCTGCTTCTGGCTATATTTCCATTTATCTTTATGTTCTTTTCTATACCTTTTCATATATTCTTTCATTTTAGCTTTATTCTTTTCTCTATACTTTTTTTGGTAGAGTTTATCATATGTCATTTATAATATATAATATACTCGTCTCTTTAAGCTTATTTTTTGTGAAATCCCATTAATGTTAATCCTAAATCGATTTGTCTTTTAATTTTTTCAGTCATTTTAATAGTTTTATCGTGGAATACGAAACTATCCCCGACTTTGTACCTCTTTAGTGCCCTTAATTCGGATTTTTTAAATGTGTAACTTGATGGAACTTTAAGTGAACGATGTAATCCACCTTTCTTAAAGGTAATATCGGCATTTTCTTTTGCACCTTTGCTTTTACGTAGTTTAATTGTTTCCATTCCTTTTTTATTTTTGGCACCTTTGGGTCTTCCTCTACCTCTTTTGACAGGTTCTTTTTTTACCGCGGCTTTTTTATTTTTGGCACCTTTGGGTCTTCCTCTACCTCTTTTACTTTGTTTAGTATCATCATATGCGAGTCGAGAGCCAGCAGGCTGACCTTTTCTTGCATTTCCTTTTTTGGTTGTTTTCTTTTCTTTTGCCATTATATTATATGTATATATTTTAATATAAATTAAAATAAATAAATAAAATGGTTGGGAGGAGTGGTTGAATTAGGTGAGCCATATCTGACTCATTATATACAAAGATTTTATTTTTAAGTACATTTTACAACGTAAGTTTCAATATGCATATTTACCGAATGTCCTGCCTCTTTTGCGTGTAGAGCTAATTGCTTTGCGGCTTTACAATCTTTAGAGGTACTTTGTATTACTCTTATCATTTGTGACCCAATGACTTTTCCAGTTGGTGCGAAAACTCTTTTAACGAGATTACCCCATCCCACGGTACATAATTCTCTATCTTTAAAACTAAACAATAATTGACCTGTTTCTAATTTTTGATGTTTTAGATATAAATTTAATGCTCGGTTTAATGGTGGGGATACTTTAATTTGGTCTTCTTCTTTACCATAGATTCCACCGCTAGTTTTATGGTCGCGTATAAAGAATTTTTTAGTTTGTCGATTTTTGATCCATAAATAATTATTAAAATCTTGAGGAATGGTTGATTCTTTTTGCGACATCCATATTTGAACGGTTCTAAATACATTTCTTCTTGCAGTAATATCTAAGTACAAAGATGCCACGATATAATATTTGAGTATTTTAAACTCTTGTGCTGTTAAGTTAGTTCTGAGTTGATTTACTTTATGTCTTCTTAACCATTTCCTATAAGTATGTTGTACTTCTTTTAATTGTTTCAAAGATACCCAATTTTTATTTTGGTGAACGGACTTTGTACCAGCCTTTTCCTTCCTTTCTTTTCGCATAATTGCTAATTGTTTTTCAATGAATTCGATTGATTGTTGACACCCACTTCTCAAAGCTTTCTGATCGGTTCCTTTGCCTATACAAGAACGGGACGCGGTTAGGTAGCTTTCTTTATTAGATCTTGTTTGACTTTGTACAAAATCCCAAGCTTTATCTTCAAAATGTTGCAGTACATCGGGTCCAAAATGTTCTTCTAATGTAGATAATCTTTTTAAATATCTTTTTTTGGATACTTCTTTTAATTTAGGATTTAAATAGGTTGTTGCATGTGGCTTCATTTATTATATAATAAAATATTAATTTATCATTATATAATAATAAAAAATTTATCTGTGATATTCTTTTTCTAATCCTTGTTGTAGTAGGTCTTCTAAATATTCTATTTTTTCCCTTTCTAACCTGTCATTTTTTAATATAATTTCGTGTCCGCGATTAAACGGTTTAAAATAATTAAATGTACAAAATTTATCTCTATTTTCTTGTTTAGGTGTGTAGGTAATAAAATTAATTATTCCACAATGATTAGTCATTATTTGTCCTCCCTTCATTTTATATATATAATACTTATATTACCCTTAAGTGAATATAAATATATATTGTTTAAGTGCATTTATTTATTATATATTGTTGATTGTCTAATTTTTTTTCTAACTCAATTCTCCACTCTTTTTCAATATTATATAAATATCGCTGGTTCGCTACCTCTTTTTGATAATACAGTATTATGTGTTGGATCTTTTCTTTTAATTTTTCATTTTCTTTCTTAAGCTCTTGCCGTGCTAGGTAGGCTTGTTGCACGGTATCATTCTCAAACGATAAAATCGCTAAGTGTTCCACCGCCTCCTCTAGCTGTAGTCTTAGACAGGGAGGTATAACAAAGGTTTTTCTTTTGTTATTCTTTCTTGAATTTATTAAATTAAATATTGTAGCAGCCATTGGGTTATTTAAATGTGTCATGCTTATAATGTTATATCACAGGAAATCTTTAAGTAATTATCAGTCGAATTTTTATGATATTATACGCTAAATTTTG
>VMHT01048785.1_pt1 | contig 12990 bp, 21 predicted proteins | sample 4693611 | NCBI WGS metagenome assembly VMHT01 (sample SAMN12280063, study PRJNA550983) | marine metagenome | isolation source: seawater sampled from same location over 5 years 0.02-0.2 micron viral filtrate | place: USA: collected off the coast of southern California halfway between the port... ... | reverse complement strand
AGATTTCCTTAGGTTAGGGAAGGGGCTTCTTATGTTTGTCGTTTGTCATGTTCTCTCGATTGGTGTCCTAAGAAGGCCCCTTCCATTGTAAACAATGTCGGTCGTGCCTCCCTCGTTGTTTACTAAAGCAAGAAAAGGAAAAAAAACATATATATACGTATCGCCATCTATAATTACTTTGTATGCACAAAGTAAAACAAAAGCAATTACTTTGAGAAAGTAATCAAACCAAGTAAGATACAGTCTCGTAACTGCAGTACGAAACCTTTTATTGAAATAAAAGCTTTACCAAAACAACTTACTAAACAAGAGTACGACGCTGGAACCACACACGGTCATCCCAGAGTGGAAATTTCGCACTATATTGGTATCCCAAGCACTTTCAGATGATAGTCCACGGCGTAGGATGCCATGTAAATGTTCACCAAAACGGTGTTTTCGGAACGGCAATCTACGCACGCAAGCGTGCTGTGAATCCAAAATCTTGTCCAAAGAGCACAATCTCTAAGCAGAAACGCTCGTAAACTCGCTGGCTGCTTGAGATAGTAGGACAGAATTTTGGTTTGCCTAAACATCCGACATGGCATCTTACAAGTCATAGTCGAAACGAACGCAAGCGTTCTGGCTCCTTGACATTGGTTTCAATTCAGAAACGAACGCAAGCGTTCTGGCTGAATTGCAAATCCACTGACTATCATGTGAAAGCACTTGTAATACCAATTAAAAAACTGGACAAAATCAGCACGGAACTACAAAAACAACACAAAACTTTATTTCCTCGGACCCAAGAGTTAAAGCAAGTTTTAGCGCCAAGGCGTTGTCGCTAAAACTTAAACTCTATCCAAGAAAAGAAAGTTTAACGTCGTTTTTCAAGTTACCTGAGCTAATGTTTGTCCCCGCTCGTTTTTAAGCAAGTCTATTGGTCAAGTCACCGAAAATCACTTTAGGATTCTTTTGGTTTTTTAGAAACGCTCGTAAACTCGCTGGCTAAAAACTCCAAAACAATCAGCACAGGCGGTGCAAAGCGATTTTCGCTGACTTGACAAACTACTTACAAGGTCGACGCAAGCGCCGAGTAAGTAGCGATCCGAAATTTCCAAACTGGGATAGACAGTGTGTTCAAAAATGAATATGCAAATATAAAAAGGATATAATAATGAAAATAATAGGTACATTAATGACATTTGATGCTACAGCATTAGGAATAAATGATAAAGGTTGGGGACAATCTTTATACTTTCAACCAGATTATGAGGGTGCAGATGAGGCATTTGTTAATGCATTTAAAATATCAGCTAAATTAAATAGAGTTGAAAATCTACAAGAAATGGTTGATAGTTTAACTAATAAACTAAAAGCTTTTGCACCAGATAATGATTTGTCAAAGCTAGAGGGTGCTAATGCATTTTCTGGTATTCATGTTGAAATTGACGGTTATTTTAAAGCTAATAATTGGACTAATGCTAAAACTAATGAAAAAGTATATTCTAATAATCTAGTTGTAGATAGTATTAAATAATGTGTATATATTGTAGTACGACAGATAACATTGTACATAGTGGTACAGATGCATTAATGCTAGGTTGTTTAAATGACCTACATAGAATATGTTATTCATGCGCTAATACAATGTAAATTAAAGATCGATTGGTGGTTATGTTCCCCTACATGACCACTAATTGATTTTATTTTTTTAAGCCCTTGACGACAACATATATATATATTTTTTTTCCTTTTCTTGCTAATACTTTATATCTTTTGGTATGGACTATAGCTACTAACACATTTCAATGTTGTGTGTTAGTAGGTATACAACAGTTGTATACTTATTGTAATAATTATATGGAGGTAATTATGAGCGGAAAATATAATGTGCCAGACGGTGCATCTATACGCCAAGTTAGTAATCGTGTTATGCGATTTCCAGACTTTGGTGGACCACGCAAATACCCTACAAAATATGTATGGAGTATTGTGCATAATCATCTAACTATACAAGAAGTTAGATACTTTAAAAATAATAGAGATAGAGGTTATTACTTCTTTTTCTATATTGACGGTGTTACAACTAGACGTAAAAAAGTACCAGCAGATCGTGAAATATTTGATAGCTATCAGTTAGCAGTAAATAATAGACCAGAATTTGTTAGTAACTTACAGGTTGGTTTGTAATGAATAAATTAGAAATAATATTTTTGTTATGTGTACCAGTTTATCTAGTTGGTGCATATGTAATAACAAATTGGCTAACAGAAATAGTATCACAAAAGTTGTGGTACTTACGATTAAAAATATGGAGGTGGCGTGGAAATGCTATACGAAATAATACAACTAATCGATAGATTAAATACAGAGCAATTATTAGACGTCCAAGCAATAGTTACTGGACGATTAGAAAGAATGGAGGAAAAAAATGACAAATAATGAATATGTTAAATTAGCAAATGACATAGTTAAATATAACGAAAATACAACAGAATTAGCTACAAATAGTTTAATTGCATTGTATAAAGCAAGTCCTAATCACTATATAGCAGATAAGGACTTTGTAAAAGGTTATAAAAAACTACATGACATTATAGAAAAAGTGGAGGATAAAACATGAAAGGTAGTAGAAAGCAAACTGTTAATAGTACAGAAATGCGTAAATTAAATTTAGCATTTGTAGATAGCTATTTCAGAAAAAGAATACCTGGATTTATGAATGTAAATACATTGTCGGCAATAAATCTAGAACGTTTAATAATAACTATGAGAGACGCGTATGCAAAAAGTAGTGTTCCTAATAAAGTGCAACAAAGATCATATGAAGGTGATATAACAAATGCTGCAATATCAGGACATCACTACCCTATAAATACGCAAACAATAAAACCATTCCCTTATACCCATAAACCATTTGGTTATAATGTGTTGGATTTTAATCCAGATACTGGAGAATTCATAGTGTATAACAAACAAGAATGGAATGAAAATAACTATTATAAATCTGTAACAAAAGGTAAAAGTAGTTTACCAAGCTTAATGCAGTATGTACCAATGGGTATGGAAATAGAAGTTATTTATCGTAATAATGCTGCTAGATACATGCAGTGTGATGAATGTAGAGAATACGATGAAGATCATGAAGTAGAACTAGAAACATTTTGTGAAAATGCAGATTGTAATAGTGATGATGTTAGTAATGATCTTTCTAACTTAGCAGCCAATCCAAGAGTAAAAGCATACAAATTCTTAGCAGAATTAAATATTGCTATTGGTTCAGTGACTAAAAACTCAGAGCCAGTATGGATAGTTAAAAATGACGCTACAGTTGACTTAGAATATGTATCTATGCCTATGACATTACGAGCTTGGCGTGCTGGACTGGAATTAGCAGATTATTTATTTCAGTCATTTAAAGTTGCATCAGAATGGAGTAAAGCATTTTACGGACCATGTGGAGGACATATACATTTAGATAAAGATGTGTTTAATAATACCTATCAGTATTATGCATTTCTATCTATGCATTATGATAATCCTAAATTTATTGCAGCAATTGCACAAAGACCAATAGATAGTAATAGTCAATGGTGTTACTTGCAAAAACCTAACGAATTTGCTAAATATGCCAAACATAAATTACGATCACCTAACAGAGGTGCAGTAAATGTATCAAATAGTACAATAGAATTGCGTTATTTTAGATCTAATCTAAAAATAGATAGATTACTTAAAAATCTAGAATTTGCGCAATCGTTGTTTCATTATACATCACAACTAACATATCAAGATATAGCTAGAGATAAAGCGCATAATCTAAAATATTACTTGTTGTGGATAAAAGCATATAGAAATACGTATAGCAACTTGTTCAAATATTTAGTTGAACGAAAATGGATTAAATATACAGAGCGTAAAAATCTAGGTTGGCAACTGGTATATGGTGATGATAATCAAATGCAACCGGATAGTATGGAAATAAATAACATAGAAAACAATAATGGAGGTAACTGGTAATGTGTATTATCGCAAATGTTCCTAAAGGGGTTGGTACAATTAATCAATCAACTTTAGAAAATATGACAAATAATAATGGACATGGTTTTGGTGTTTCATACATAGATAATGATGAAATAAAAGTATTCAAAACTATGGATAGTAAAGAGTTCGTAACAAGAGTTATGGATATACAAAAAGAACACAGTAAGACAAGTGACATATTAATACATTGTCGTATCGCAACTTCAGGTACAACAGATATTAATAATTGTCATCCATTCCATGTAAATAATGAAACAGTATTTGCACACAATGGTGTTTTAAATTGTGTAGAGCCAACAGATAAAATGAGTGATACAAGAATGTTTAATAAAGTATTTCTCAAAAATATGCAACCTAACTTTCTAAATGTTAAGCGCATACGAGAATTTATTGGCAAGATTATAGGTTCAGATAAAATGGTATTTCAAACTGTTAATCCAGTATTAGATAAAAATACTTATATTATCAATAAAGAATTAGGTACAGAGGAAAATGGTATCTGGTTTTCAAATACAAGCTATAAAACTACACGATTAGTTAGTAACTATGTATACGATAGTTATGCATGTGAAATTGTATATGAGGACGAAGTTCCTAATATTCAACAACTAGGTGGTGAGGATTATATCCATTATGTTGAGGAATTTGGTAGCTTAGCAGATTATATAGTAATGTATAACAATGTTGATAGTCCATTTGATGAATTAGATGACATTATTGAAAAAGCTAATAAAGTTGCTGGACAGATAGTTATGCATACATATGATAATGACGCTATATCATTATTCGATAAGAAAAATGGTTATAGCCGAAATAAATATGTAAATGACGATATCAAAGCATTAATAGTTAAAATTATTGCACCATTTGATATGAACTTTGATATGAAAAATGCAACAGTAGATGACATTGACAAAATATGTTGGGACTGTTTTGGATTTGGATTACCAAGCATAGTAACAAATAAAAAGATAAAAGTATAAAATAATAATTAATATGTAGTGTGTTGAGAGATCAGCACACTATATATTTTTTTTTATTTTTAAAATGCTTTTGTTAAGTTCTCTTGGTAAGGAAATGTGACTACTTGCGAACTGTTAGTTCAGCTTTCTGTATTTCCTTAAACAAAGTTTTAGGGCGTTGCTTAAATTTATTAAATTGTGTAGGTTGTAGTATAAAAAAAACATCTTCAACAGAATAATTATTCTTTATTAATTTAATAGACAATTTATAAATTAAATCACTTCTGTCAATATCATTATGTTTTCTATATTCTTCTTGTGACATTGTTACCCAATACTGTACTTCTAAAGGTAGTTCATCAATTTTAAAGCCAGACAATTTTTCTGGCAAAGGTTTTTCTATAACAATATTAGATTCAACATTTGGTATTGCATCAAAATCATCAAGAGTGTAATAACAATCAAAATCCATTTTCTTAATCTTTCCAACCACACCATTTCTTTTAGCGTTGATAGATCCAGGCACTCTTAATACTCTTGCAGCATCCCAAGCACCTTTGTCTGCATCTATGTGATACACCAACCTTCTGTTCATATCTTGCTGCTCTTCTAAAGTAATTAAATCATCAAGCAACCAAATTGCCTGCCATCTTGTTTTGCTAGTAGTCCAAACTATTGATGGCTCTGGTGCTAATTTAATGCCACCTTTCCATTCAACATTTAATTCGTCTACATCAACGAAAAGACAACCTTGTTCTTTTTTAACATTGATAGCTTTCCTAGAATTATTATCTTCAAAACAAAGCGGTGTCCAGTAAATATCTGTCTCTGGGTTTTGTTTATAAACAAAGTTTTTTAGTTTAACATAGTTCGCCCAATTTATTTTGTGATCTTTCCATTGACCATTCTTTTCTGAGAGGTAAGCAAAGCCACCTCCATTGTTTGCCCAAACAGTACACATTATGTCAAGCGAATCTTTTAAAGTATTATTCATTATCCTCCAATAACTTCAGTTATGCTATCCTATCAATATGTCAGATATAAACGAATCATTTTTTTCAGGAGAAGACGATTTTAATCCATTTGAGATTACACCATTTGCTACAAAAATATTAAATGATTTTAAAAAAACAGTAGAAGAATTTGATAATGAAGTACGAGCAGAAGATGTGTTAATGGTTATCTGTGGTTTGTATATACAAATTAGGGAAGCTATGGATTCTGATTTTTTAATGTCAACAATAAATAGTGCATTATACATTACTGAACAAATAATTCAAAAGAACTCAATTAATTATCCAGGAAGGTATCCTACCAGTAAAGCAGAGGCTGAGTTAAAGTATGAAATAGAGAAAATGTTTCAAGGCTTTAACATAAATGAATAAAACTGGAGGTGTCTATGCCGAAAGATCAAGACTTAGGAAATAATTATTATCCAACTGGGTGGCAACCCAAATATGAATTTGAAGAATCTATTGGTATTGGTGAAATAACTCACGTTGGTACTGACAAAAATTACAAAGATAATTTTGACAACATACTAAAACAATGGGGCTTTGACCCTGAACATTACGAAATAGATGGTGTCGTAAAGGCATCTAGCTGGAATACTCAATTAAAAGGTGGAACTGTTGAAACATTCTATGCTTTTAAAGGTATAGTTCGCAAAAAAGATCCTCTTAAAGATGAGTATGTTGCTGAACTTTTCAAAGAAATAAGCAAGAAACCTAAATTAAAAGTTAAAAAAAGAGGCGGAGATACTGCTTTTTTGTTTATGCTTGCAGATTGGCAATTAGGAAAATCTGATTTAGGTGTTGATGCTACTGTAAAAAGATTAGAACTAGGTTTAACTTCTGCAGTTCAAAGAATTAAGGATTTAAGAAAATCTGGAATTAAAATTAAGTCAGTTTATCTTGTGGGAATGGGTGATCTTACTGAAAATTGTCACGGTTTTTATGATTCTCAACCTCACAACATAGAATTGTCACTAAAAGAACAATACCATTTAGCTAGAAAATTAATAATGAGATGTGTAGATACATTCTTACCTTTAGTAGATGACATTATTTTAGCTGGTGTTCCAGGTAATCATGGCGAAATGTCACGCTCTGGGAAAGGAAATGTGACTACTTCACGCTTAGACAATAGCGATACTATGCATTTAGAGATATGTGGAGAGATAATGGCTGAAAATCCACGCTATAACAAGGTAAAAGTAGATGTTGCGACAGATTTTCATCAAGTATTAGATATATACGGACAAAAAGTAGCATTTACTCACGGACACATGACTGGTGGCGGTGGAGATCCAACAAATAAGATACTTAATTGGTGGAAAGGTCAAATGTTTGGGTTTTTACCACCAGGAGAGAGCAATATTCTAATATCTGCTCATTATCATCATTTTCGCTCTCTACAACAAGGAGATAGAACTTGGTTCCAATGTCCCGCAATTGACAAAAGCCTTGATTTTACGGCAAGGACAGGTCTCTGGGCGCATCCTGGAGTGCTAACTCTAACTGTTAACAAAGATGGTTGGGATAATTTATCAATTTTATAAAGTTATAACTACAAACTGTATATAGTAATAATATTGGAGGAAATATGAAAATTATACAATCAGTATCCGAAGCTTTAGATTTATCTAAAGAAGTTTATGGTGTAGATGAGATGGAGAATACAGAGGTTGGAGAGTTTATTAGCTCTGCTCCTTTGGAAAATCTAGTAGTCGCAAGATTACCTATATCAAGCGCGCAGGATGCTACTAAAAGAGTTAAAGCTTTTACTGATACATACATTAGCAAAGATGTTTCAGAAAAAGGCTCATACAAATTAGGAGATACAGTTTTTCATACTTCTAAATCATACAAGTATAAAGTTCCAGAACTACCTAATTTTTTTAGGTGGTTGCTAGAGGACATCACAGATGACCAAGTGCAGACATTGTGTGCAATTGTTGGTCCTACTTTTGTTCCTAAGTTAAGAGCTTTAGATGCAATAGCATCAAAAAGAGGTAGGAGAACAGAGGTTATCCGTGATACGTTTTTAGAACGTAACTTTGCAGAGACTGACAGTTTACAAGTAATAAATTGTAATACTGCCTCTGCTCCTAAGTGGGCTACAAGTATGGAAGAAGGTGAAAGATATGTTAGATCTTAAGAATTTAGCTAAACCATTTGCTGGTCTAGTTAAAGGTGCAGCTCCAGGAAAGTTTGGCGACTATGTAGAGCATAGTGCAGTCACTCAAAGATTGTTGTTGCATTGTGGTCCTTACGGACAAACTGTCGTACGAGAAATCTATGATGAACATAAAGAGTATGGTCATACATTGACTGGTGTTGTTTTACGTTTAACACTTACTATTGATGGTAAAGAAATAGTAATGGAAGAAAGCGGCTCAGTTGATAAACCATATAAATTAACAAATAAGAAAACAGGAGAAAGAATGAACAATGGCGAGAGATTAAAACTTGCTATATCTGATGCTCATAAGCGTTGCGCTATGAGAGTAGGTTTAGGTTTACACCTATGGGCACAAGATGATTACTTTCTCTATAACCAATTGGAGGTTAAAAATGGTGGAAGCCAAGAAAATAAGAATAGCTGAAGACGACCTGAAGGGTGCAGCTAAGTTCGATCTAGAAGCAGGAGATTACGAGGGTAAAATTCTTTCTGTGAAAGATCACTTAAGTGCATCTGACAACGAAGGTTGGGTTTGGGAAATTGAAGTAAAAGGCGTTACATTCAAAATGTGGACAATGTTTACTAAGAATTCCAAATGGAAAATGATTGAGGTTATGAAAGCTCTTAAGATAGAAGTATCTGAAGGAGACGTATCTTTTGACCCTAATGAATATATCGGTGCTTATATCGGTGTTGAGTTAGATAAAGAAGAAGATAGTGAATACCTAAACATTGTGAAAACCTTTCCAACAGTAGGCAAAACTAAAGTAGAAGATAAGGATGAAATTCCTTTCTAATACCCTATAATACACTTAACATAACTACTCTCTTTCAGTTATGTACGTTAAAAGAATCCTGGACTAGCAATAGCTCAGGATTCTTTTTTTATTTCTTTTTAAAGCCACCAACGTTAGCTTTTTTCTTTAACTTTTTCGAACCATATTTAGGCATTATTTACTCACCTGCTTTTTAGCGTAAGTTTTAATTACCGCTAAAGCAGCACCACCACCAGCTAATGCAGCTAACTGAAGTACTTCAGCATCTACACCAACTAGAGGAGCAACTGTTAACGCACCAATGAACGCTTCAATGAAGGTCCAACTGGTTCTTTCAAGCATGTCTTTAAGTTCTTCTGACATATTTCTCCTTTTATTCTATTAATTTACTTAATTTTAACTTTTTTTCTATCTGGCTTACACCATCTAGAATATTGTCTATTTTTTCACAACCACAACAAGAAGTTCTCTCCTCCTTGTCTAACATTATTTTACTGTATTCTATTGTGACCTTATCATTTTTAAGTATGGCTCCAGAAACTTTTCTATATAGTTTCTTGTACGCATCTGCACTTGAGCCGACCATACCATTAAAATTGACATCTAAATCTTGTTGAGAATTTCCGACAATGAGACACCCACTGGTATGCTCGTCCGTGTTCCCCTGGTGGATTAAGATCCACTCGAATCCAGGAACATCTTGCAGCCAAAGCATCCCTCTGTGAAACGTAGGATACTTTTTAGTATATCTTTCGTTAAAACCTCCAACTGTTCTTAGTTTTATATCGTACTCTCCTTCAGGTATGCAAGTTTCGTGCATAACTTTTGTCTCTTGATACTGATCTTCTAATGTAAAACATTCAAAAATACCATCAACAAACAAAAGACCATTGGTCGCATCTTTTCCTAGCTGAGTTCTAATAACTTGTAATTTCATTTTTTTCCTTTCTTCCTAGTGGGACAATGACTTGCGCATCCACAACAAAGTATCTCGCAAGCGCATTTATTTACCATTTCTGAATCCCAAAGTTAATAACCAAACTACTAAAGTAATTACGGTTGCTAACCCTGTAACTTGTTGAGCACTCCCTGTGAGTGTTAAAGTGGCAATAACTAAACCAACCAAAGTCCAACTAAGGTTTAATGTTTCTTTTAATGCTGCAATCAACCATTTCCATAGTTTTTTAAACATTACCTCTCCTAAATACGAAAGCTGCCATAGTAGCTATTCTAGTCAAAATAACTGGCACTACAACCTCTTGAGCTTTTTCCTTCTGATCAGCAGTCATATCATCTCCTATGTTAGAAATAGTTATGTCTTGTAAATTATCAAAATCTACGAAGGTCTCTATAGGATTTTCTATGAATGATTCGTAAGATATTTCTGTTACGACATCAGCAAGTGTGTAATTTTCAACATCAGAGTTTTCTACTGCTCTTTCTATATATTCCTCAACTGCTTCTGCTACTATTTCATCGTCTTTTACAGACTCGGCAATAATAGCCACATCCTCTGCCTCTACCTGTAGTATCTCGGCGACAACTTCTACCTGTTCTTCAGTAAGTTCTTCAATCTCTGTTATAGCTTCTTCGACAACCTCTTGTATGATCTCCTGTGTTTCCTCTGTGGCTTGGGATAGATTTTGCACACCAATGTCGTTGACTTGTTCTAGTACTTCAACAACTTCTTCAACAGTTGCTTCTTCAATAACAATATCTTCTATAATTTCTTCAACTTCAGCTACTTCAATAGCAACTTCTTCTTCGGTAAGTTCTAAAGGTTCTTCTTCTTCCACTCTTGGTAGTGTTGTGGTTGGCGCATCTTCAACAACAACTTCCTGTATCGGCTCATCCAAAACTTCCTGGACATCCTCTTTAATTTCTTCATCTAAAATCTCCTCTTCTATAACTTCAACTGGTATTGGTATTTCCACCACGTCTTCGATAACAATGTCTTCCAAATCAAATTCAATAACTTCAAACTCAATAGGTAATTCTTCAAACTCCACCACTTCATCTTCAAGTTCTTCCTCTTTAGGTGGGTCGAGTACAACAACATCATCCTCAGGAATGATGATATCCACATCTGGTTTATCTTCAACAATAGCTTCTTCAATAATAATTTCTTCATCTGTAATTTCTTCTTCTATTATAATAATACAATCACCGCGTTCTATTTGTGCATTAGTCATAAAGCAACCAAACTCTACTTCATTATCTATACGCTCCTGGTCACGCTCTATAGTTCCATCATTGACATCAGCTTGTGTATAGGTTTTATCAACACCTTCTACCACTATATCTACAATTATTTCTTCTGGTGTTGGAGGCGGTGGAGGTGGAGGTATATAAGGTTCTGGCTCAGGTTCTGGCTCTGGAGGTACTGTTGTAGTGGTAGTAGTAGTTGTAGTGGTAGTAGTAGTTGTAGTAGGAATAGTACTTTCATCTACATATTGCCAGTACAATGTATCTAATACAGATATATCAGTTAATATAACTTCAAACTTTGTAATAAATTTATCTGTGTTAGCTTCATCATTGTTGTAATCAGTAAATGATTTGTAGAAATCATCATACATAGTATTGCCATCTTCCCCCCAAGATTGACCTGCTTTGTTTATAGTTTCATCTGTTTCATCAGAGTAGTAATACTTTACATCATAAGTATTATTTACTGCACCAATTAAAAATCCTATTTCATATACATCTTCTGCAAATTCAAATAGATAAGTACCACTTTGTAAAGCTAATGAACAATCTGTAGTTCCATATCTTCCTTGTTCATTACAGTAAATATACGCATCAGTACTACCACCACTAATAGTTAAACCTGTTTCGTATGTATCATCTTCAAACGCTTCATTAACTGTAACTTCGCCAGGTACTTCATCTGCGAATACAGGTGTAGGTATTAATAAAAATAAAGCTAAGCAAATTCTTAGCACTACATGTTATAGCTGCCGACTATTAATATAACTGTGGCAACTAGCCCTAAAACTTTATAAAATTCTGATTTGTCCAATTTATTGTCTAGTTTTTCTTCTAGTCTATCTAGTCTGTCAATGACCATTCTTAGTAACTCCTTTTGCGAAAATTGATTGTCTGGGTGAGTCATTATGGTAAATCTTCTGGACTAGTATATTCCCAAGAATCCCAATCTTTATTATAGGTACGATTATCTAAGTCCCATTGACTTATTCTTTTAAGATATTTGCTAATTTCTTTTAAAAAATAACCTATTAAAAACCCAATTATGAAATCCATATTGGGATTGTATCACAAAACTTTAAGAGGGTTTAGGATTATCTGATTTAACTTTAGCAATATGATTTTTCCAAGTAGTTGTGTCGTCAACTAGGTCGTGGTATTGCATATCTAACTGGTCAGCAATAGATCCATACGCTTCTTGTCTAGCAGTTTTATAACCATTTTCTTGTTGGTCAAACTTACTATTAGCTAGGTCTACAATTGCTTGGTCGTATTCAGCTTCAGTAAACTCTCGCACTTCATTGTTAACTTGTGCTTTCATAGGTTTAGCGTCCTCAATCTCTTGAGTTGCTACTACTGTTAGTTCTTCTAATGTTGCCATAATTATCCTTTCTATCTTATCATACTTTATTTAATTACTTCTTTAAACCATATAATGTAAATGTTCCTGCTGTGTAGTTGTTACCACTATCTAATGCTATAAATACACCGTCACTTGCACTAGCAACTGTGTGAACAAATCCACCTTGAAATCCATATACAGTATTTTGTGTTTGTTGAAAATGTGCTTCTTCTATTGTTATAAAACTATATTCAGCATTAGCAAAATTAAACAAATAATAAACACCATTTCCATTACCAGCACTTACAGAACTTTCTATTGTTGCCATACAATCCACCTTAGTTTGATTAGTGTTTGATAAATTAGCAAAACCTGTATCAGCTTTTAAATATTTGTAAGCAAAATCATATTCACTATCACTTTGTGCAGTTCCTGATTTTGTAACTCTCATTATTGGAACATCATCTGCTGAAACTTTTATATTATTTATCTT
>VMHT01088015.1_pt1 | contig 12992 bp, 10 predicted proteins | sample 4693611 | NCBI WGS metagenome assembly VMHT01 (sample SAMN12280063, study PRJNA550983) | marine metagenome | isolation source: seawater sampled from same location over 5 years 0.02-0.2 micron viral filtrate | place: USA: collected off the coast of southern California halfway between the port... ... | reverse complement strand
TTCCAGCACGGCAGTGTCCCTGGTGCTGCTTCAGTCAAATCAGGCAACAAGTGCTCCAAGGCTATGTGAGATGCTCTAAGAGGTGAAACAAGGGGCCAGGCCACTGTTCCCCCGTCATGGGGGAAAAACCGCCAACTACCCTAATCTATAACGGACCAGATTCGACCTCTAAGTATACTCATATATAAAAAAATTCTCCCAGAAATTTTCCACCAAAAAACCTCTTATGTCCTCAAAGAAAAACCAGATCAAGTCAAAGTTTTATTATTACTTCTGGGGTGTTGCGACGATCTCAGTTTTAGCCGGTCAGTTATACGTAGGGGCTGGATATCGTCTGATGGCAGAATCATCAGAGAAGACTTCCACATCCGTCGAAAACCTGACTAGGTTTCTTTCGAGTTCACTCAGTACTCCGTATACTTACTAATGAAACTTACACTACAAGATCTTGACCGTATTCTATCAGCATTGTCGCGTGATCATGATCCAGCCGATAAGAAATTGGTAGAACAATTAGAAATTTATCGTTATCGTTTGACACGTCCATGACAAAGACAACATCACAGAACGTGCAGGAAGCGAATGAGGGTCTCTTTCATGCTAAGTTAACTCTTCCAGCTGCTGCACTACACTGTGGAATGACTCAGAAGGAAATGAAGATGACATTTTGGGAGTTTCTCAAATACAATCCTCCGAACTGGGTCGAAGATTGATATATACTGAGATAGTATTGGTACAGACATATGTCGTATGATATAACAACTACAGAGGTTGAATTCGATGAAAACTCGGAGGAGTATATGGTACAACTTCCTCAAGATCTCTTAGAGGAAATGGAATGGCGTCAGGGAGATATTTTAGAATGGCAGTTCTGGGATTATGATGGGCTTCCAGGCCTGCGCCTACATAAGGTAGGTGAATAGCTCGATTTTCTTAAGAGATGGCAAAGAAACAAAGAGAACGTATTGGTAATTCTCGTCCACGTTATAATCGCGATACAGACACGATAAGCAACAAAGCCCAAGAGGGTTCTTCTAGTGCTTCTTTTAGTGGACCTGCAGATAGTGATGATAGTGGCTGTTCAGATCCCGGTAGTTCTGGTGGCGGAACATCAACGATTAATAATGTCGTAAAACATTCAATACATGAAGTTGGTCAAGACGGTAGTTCTTTTCCTGGCACAGACACTTATGGTCGTGACATGGATGGAGCGACTTTCGCTACTAGAGAAAAGTTATATCATAGATATGATTTAATTGAAGGAATTAAAGAGAGTGGACTAGTTGATGAAGACGGATTTCCTCTTGATGACGCTGATGTAAATGTACGTCAATATGTGTATGATAATCCTACATTAGAGAGAAGAAATACAAGTGGTTCAGATCTTCAAACTGTTTTAATTCGTAAGACAGAAGATCAAAGTGTTCTTTTACATGGATATGACGAAAAATATTTTCAACACATCTTTAGTTGGCCAACAAGTCATACATTAAAAACAAGAAAGATTGCAGGGTTTCTTGAATTAGAAACTGTTAAAACTGAAACTAGTAGTACTGCAGAAAGCGAACCCGGAGCAGGTGATGGAACATCTTGTAGTAAATCATCTACAAGTTATAATATGATTCCTGTTGAAAGAGATTATGATGTTAATTTTACACTAACTGATGTAACTGCTGAAATATATCAACCAAATCCAGAAGCTGGTAGTAAAAAAGGTGATAAGGTTTGGAATTATAATCAATTAACATTTGATGCTATTACTGGTAAGTTACAGAATAAAAATCAAGGTATTAGAGATAAACTTGGTGATCCAATCATTTATTATGGCGATCATACATCAGATGCTGTTTTCTTTAACTACCTACCAGATGTATCTAATTTTACCTCTGTTATAACACACGATTTTGATGACGATAGTAATACTGATAATAGTTTTACTGTAAGTGGTAATATTAATGTTGTTGCAAAAAATAGAGGTGATACGGGTGGAGATAATGATTCAAAGAATAGAAAACATTATGATATAACTTTTCCTAAAGATATTGTTAGCACAGGAAATATAAGAATTCATTTTAATGAAAGAAAAACAGCATCTGGTAAATCTCGTAGTAGACTATACGTATCTAAACTAAAACAAGTTGGCGATAGAAAAATTAGAGTATGGTTCCAAACTGAGGAAGGTAATACATTTGCACGTAGTTGGACTGCATCTATAGGTGGTGGAGAAACTGGTACAAGTAATGTTGTTAGTATTGGCGATACTATTAATGGTGCAACAGTTAATAATGTTGTTAATTATGTTGAGGAAGTAGCACTTCTCAGAATGGTTGTTAAACAACCAAAGAAAGGTGTAGAAGATAAAAAGATTACAGAAGCAACTTTTCTTGCATTAACTAACTCAGATGGTTTAGCACAAAATTTAACTGCGGCAGATTATGCGGGAACTAGATCATGGGTGAAACTTAATGATGTTAGAGATATCATTAAGGGGATGGATGTTCAAGGAAGAGGTATTAAACATAAAACTACAACAGTTACTGGTGTAGATTATGTTAATAGTATTGTTTATCTTACGGATACGGTCAGAGATAAAAAATTAAAGAACGTAAAATTTATTGATGATGCGTGTAATCGCGTAAGTAAGCATACATTATGTTATGCTAGATTAGATAGTCCCGGTAATTTTTCAATAGATGCGGATTATCCTGTTGTTAGAAACGGTCAGACCACTAATATTGCCATTAAAGCAAGAGCAGGTAAAGGAATTACAAATAGATCTGCGGTTGTTGGAACATGGTTTAGTGAAGTAAAACACGAAATTGAATATCAACCTATTTTCTATGGTTCTAACTTTGGGTGCGAAAGAGAAATTGATAGCGATGCATACGGAGAATATACACTAGGAACTATTATATGGGATAATAATTCTAGATTGGAAGGTAAATATCTCCTTACAAATCCCACAACTGAGTTTGCGTACACTGTTAGTTCAATTTGGTTTTCATTTACATATGCACCTATTGATCAAACTACTTTTTATCTCGTAAAACAACTATTTGATGCGGAAATTCCAATTTTAAATCAAACAATGGATACTAAAGATAAATATAAAATTTTTCTAATTATTTCTGATTTATTTAAGGAATTTAATCTAAAAGCACTTGCTGTATTTGATGATGTATGTAGAGATGATATTAAACCAGATTATTTCAACATGTATGATCCTATTCAGGAACAAAATGCTTTATTAACTAATACTGATACTCTTTCACAAACTGTTATTGACGCATGTAGTGTACAGAATGAAATTCTGACACAACAGAGTATTGATCAAAGTTATGTTTTACCACAGTTGTATAAAGAAAAGTTTGATACACTGTTAACTGACTTGCGTGATGGATATAAACTTATTGAAAACGCAAGACCAACTATTAATATTGAAGATTTACCTCCACAAATTGTAGGAGAAGATCAATCTGGCAGGATGTTTACAGCTTCAAGTTTTAGACAACTTCCTCCAAGCACAGATAGGGTAGGATATTTTTCTACTGATTTAATCATTACAGATGATAAGTACCTAAATCCTATTTTGGATTTAGATCCACAAACAACTATTAACCAACCAAAGATTATTATTAGATCTAAACCTAGATGGGTTGCTAGTAATTCAGGAGAAACTTGGACTATTAGTGTTGCATCTGAAGCGGGCCCACTAACTACTTCAATGAGTGTTACTGTTAACAATTCTGGTGGCCATGTTGGAAATATTACAACTAGTAGTGGTGCCGGCGATAGTAATACTATTACTACTACAGTTGGTGAGGATGAAAGTACCACTACATGCACAATTTCATGGGTTCCTCTACGAAGTAAAACTGATAGTGAAAATGAAGGATTCTGTACTAGAAATGCTTTCCCGAATGTTTATACAATATCTACAAATGTTGCTTTACCCCCAGGAGGAAATCATAATGATTCTTATGCTAGAACGGACCTAAGAGATTTAAATTATAGAGAGAGACCAAAAGATCCTGAGGGGAACTATAAAAATGACATGTTAAGTTTGCCCACTCACGCAATATATCCGGCAATTGTTTGGGAACCATCTGTAAATTATCAACAAGATTTTCATAAAACTTTTGAGTTTAGGTTACTAGAACATTCTGATCTTATTGGTGAAACTATTGAAAATAAAGGTAATCCTTATGTTGACGATGCAATAACAGCAACACTTACTAAAAAATTAGAAATTAGTGATACTAGTATTCTTGTACAATCAACCGGAGAGTTTTTATCCTCTGGATATTTAATTATTCCAAAATATGTTAAAAAAATTGTTTCTCTAGAATCTGGTACTAATAATGGATTCTACACATATAGTGGAGAAGAAATTATTTACTATGGGTCAAAGACAGAAACATCTTTTGATAATATTGAAAGAGGGAAGTTTAATACAACCTCTAGTTTTGAAGATGTTGTATCAGTAGAATCTGTTGAAAAAGGTGTTAGATATAAAATTGAATCTTTAGGATCTAGTAACTGGAAAAAGATTGGTGCTGGTAAAAATCCAAAAGTTGGTGATGTATTTAAGGCAACAAAACATGATGGTGTTGGTGATGGTACTGTTACAGTATTTGGAACAACAAAAGATGAAACACCAGATGAAACATTAATAGCAGGAGTAATAAAAATTCCCAAAGAAGCTGTTATAACCAGTTATGATAAGGGATTTAGTATTGCTCAACATTCAGTTTTTTCACTAAAATACTAACATGGCAAGACCAATTTCTAATCTAGGAGATCCAAACAACGGTGGTGGTTTTATTATCACTACTAAATGTCCAAATATACTCGCTGGCGGCCGTTGTCTTGGAACTACAGGCGACATTGTATCGCCTCATGACTCTAAACCTACCCATTATGCTGTTACTGGACCCGGAAATTTCAGAAATTTGAATAATGGAACTCCAACTAATGCTGTTGGAGACTTTGATACGTGTTTTCACGTAAGATTGGGTGGAACACTCAACGTTTTACATTGACATTTGACCAAAATTGGTCTAAAATACCAAAAGTTACCTAAAAATTATGGCTAAATCAAAAGTTGGAATTTCTGGTGGAGTTTTTATTGAGGCTCAACCCAAAAGTACTCGTCAGGGTCAGGGTAAAAACACCAAATATGCCGCTACTTCTCGTAATAATGCTAAAAAAGCATACCGAGGGCAAGGTAAATGAGTCTAGTCGTCAATTTACCAGCAAAAAAAGTGTATGTGAGAAAAGAATATCTCACTGATCATCAATCTGGTCATGGCGAATTTGTAGAGGGTGTCTGGGTTTCAGCAAAGTCTATACCTGGACGTGCTTTTTATTTTGAGACCTATCTTCCTGAATATGGTGCAATGTATGATAAGCTCCCAATTAGTGCGTTCCTGGACCGCCCAGAGACCCCTCAACCGGATCTAGACCTACCCAACCTACAGTTTTGGAATTGCATGGATTATGGAGTGGTAGCAATCCAAAAACAATTTATTGCTTCAATGGATATTGAACTCCGAACTCGTAATTTTGGATCTATGTCCGGTGAATACCTATTTACCCTAGATAATTATCATAGTGATGTTAATATTATTGATACTAATGTGAGTGAAGACCCACAAGAACACAAATCCCACAATTGTGTATTACTTGAAAACGGTCAGTTTTCTCTGTACCCAAACAATAGAATGCGAATTTATGATCTCTCCATTACACCCGAAACTCCAAAGACCCCTGATTTTAAAGTTTCGACGAAATACTATCAAGTTGAAAATGGCACGAAATGGGGTCGTTTGGGTCAAACAGATGAATATTTCTGGAAAACAGAATCTGAACAGTAAAATTAACTAAAAACTATTATGGCAAATTCTCCTAACCCAGATTATGTTTCATCGATGATGAAAAAGGATTTTGGTACTGAAATTTTAATTACAAATCCTAAATCGGACAAATATCTAGAGAGTGCAAGAAGATCAATTATGCGGGGAGATGATTTTCGTAAAAAACTGGCCAAGAACTAACATATATACTATAACGGTATAATTTATGCTATAATGTCTCAGTACCTTGGTTCTATAGCCAATAAGAGGTCCTTAAGTAATGAGTTTTTAGGTAAAGTTTCCAGATCTTTTAAAGATATTAGTTTTAACTTTACTGAACATCCTATTACTAAGGATCTTGTTGTGCTAAAAAATGAGGAAGCAATAAAACAGTCTGTAAAAAATTTAGTTTTAACTAAAATAAATGAAAGACTTTTTAATCCTGATCTTGGTACTGATGTAACTTCATATCTATTTGAGTTAAATACAAGCGTCGCCGCAAATGAATTAATTGAACAAATTGAAAATGTTTTAGGTTTATATGAATCTAGAATAATTTTAGAAGAAATTAATGTAGATGTTGATAATGCTATGCATGCTTTTGATATTGAGATTGATTATTTAATCGTAGGACTTCCGCCAGAAGTTCAAAACTTATCTTTTATCCTAGTTAGAGAAAGTTAAATAAATGGAATTACCAGTAGTATCATCATTAGAGTTTGAAGAAATAAAAGATTCTATAAGGAATTTTATAAAAAACAACACAGATTTTCAAGGTTACGACTTTGAAGGATCTAACATGTCAATGTTAATTGATATTTTGTCGTATAACACATTATATACAACATATAATGTAAATATGGCTTCTAATGAATTAAATTTAGATACAGCGGTATTACGTGATAATATTGTTTCTATATCAAAAAGATTAGGTTATACTCCATCTTCGTATACATCATCAAGAGTAAAAACAACCATAACTATTTCTGATAATATTGGAACTAATATTAGTCAGTATGATATTATTAGATTAAAAAAAGGTTCTGTTTTAAGTGCATCTTTTAATAACAAAAACTATACATTTGTTGTTACAGAAGATATGGATACAACTGTAAAAAATAGAACATCTGTGCAATTTGTTGATGTTGAATTATTTGAAGGAACTGAATATGTTATTTCTTATGTTGTAGATGAATCTAATGAGCATCAAAGATTTTTCATACCAAATAATTTTATAGATTCAGAAACTATTAAAGTATCAGTTATTTCCGACCCAGAAAATAGTCAAGAAATAGATTATACTAGAAAAGATACTATTGTTGATGTTTCAAATTCTGATACTGTATTTTTTGTTGAAGAAGTACAAGATCAAAAATATGAAGTTGTTTTTGGAGATGATGTACTGGGTAGAAAGTTAAGAGACGGTGAAATAGTAAAAATTAAATATATTATAACAAATGGTGGAGAAGCAAACGCAATATCAAACTTTAAATTTATTGGTAAACTTCAGGGTATCAATACTGATGTTGGTAATAATACAGCTACAACAATACCATATAATTACATAACTTGGGCTATTTCTCCAAGTACACCAAAATCAGATGGCGGTTCTTCTTTTGAATCTTCACGATCTATAAAATACAGAGCTCCAAGAGCTTATGCAGCTCAAGATAGAGCAGTTACTTTATCAGATTATGAATCACTAATTACTAAAATTTATGGGAATACAGATTTAGTTAAGGTTATTGCTGGAGAATCTTTAAATCCACCTCAATTTGGCAAAGTAGTTATAGTTATAAAACCAACGATTGGTGAAAAAGTTAGTGAAGGTGAAAAAAGTAGGATTAAAAAAGAATTAATTAAATATAAAGTTGGATCAATTAGCGTAGATGTTGAAGATGCTAAAGGTCTTACTTTTGTTATAACACCTAAAATAATATATGATACATCAAAAACTAGAAATAGAGAAAATGATTTAAAAACACTAGTAAATAACTTTATTGCTGAATACTTAAAAAGTTCTCAATTTAATCAATTTGGTGGTTCTTTCTCAGATCTATCATTAAGGTGTGGTATAAAATCTCTGGATTCAGCAATTTTATTTGTTGGTTCTGAAATATATTTAAAACAAAATGTTGAATTGGTGCCGGGACAATTAAAAAATTATATAACTGATTTTCATACAAAATTAAAACCTGATGTTGCTGGTGATTATTATGCATTATCTGAATTTTTCTGTCATAAAGGAGTTGCAAGTCCAGTCTTTATTGGTGCAAAAACAAGTGAACTGATTGCTGATTGTTCTACCGATGTAAATTTATATTTAATTACTGATGATGGTGATGTACTTGATATTATTGGAACTATAGATGTAGAAACAGGAACTTTATCATATACAATACAAGCATGTGATGGCTCACCACAAGACATAAATATTTTAGTAGTTCCTGAAGTTTTAGATGTCGTTGTTGGTGATGATGTCGTACCATCTATTGAAGTTGAAGATATAGAAATATATCCTGACATAGATCCAGATGATGTTTCAACTATTTTAGATCCAAATACAGGATCTCTACCAGATATATCTGATATTTCTGTTACTGGTGACACAGACATTATTACTAATCCGCCACCATTAATTACTGACGGTCCAGGTGGAGGAACAGTAACAGTACCATCAATACCTGGAATTATCCCTGGAGATCCATCTGGGGACGGTTCTGATGATCCTATCATCAAAGATCCTAATGATGTTGATGACATCGAAGATTATACTCCAGAAACAAATCCATTCTTGTGCTCATGAGATACTTAGAAGAAAAAAGTTCAATTGTTTCTACATTAATTGAGAATCAATTTCCTCAACATGTTCAGGAAAATAATCCTAAATTTATAAATTTTTTATCTACTTATTATGAATCGCAAGAAGGTAAATATGGTCCATTTGACATTGCTGCAAATTTATTAGATTATTATAATGTAACCTATTATAGACCTAATAGGTTAGTTGAAAGTGTAGAGTTAACTTCTGCAATTAATGATAGTGATACTACAATTAATGTTATAAGTACAATTGGATATCCAACTAGTGGATATATTAAAATTAATAGTGAGATAATTTTTTATAAATCAAAAACTGTTACTACTTTTGTAGATTGTATTAGAGGTACTAGCGCTTTAGTATTAAGCAACATCCCTAAATCACTCGTTTCTCTAGAAAAATCTACAAAATCAAGTCACCAAGTAAAATCAGAAGTTTATAATATTGCTTTTAATTATTCTAAAGAATTTTTTAGCAGAATTAAATCTGAACTAGGTGTACTGATACCAGAAGTTCTTGATGAATCTTTAGATGTTGGTGAATTTTTAAAAAAAATTAAATCTTTTTATTCTGCTAAAGGCAGTTTAAATTCACATAGAATAGTATTCCGTATTTTATTTAATGATAGAAGATTTGATTTAAAACTAAATCCTAGAGGTTCTGGAGCTAAATTAGATATACCAAACTTTAATGGTGCTATTCCAGATCCAGGAACACACTTTGGGGGTTCTGGTACTGTATTCATTAAAGAAAAAGGTGCTGGATATGATAATAGAGTAGTTAATGGTGAGTTAATTAATAGTCCAGTCGTTGAGGTTTATGGTACTGGAACTGGTATTGTAAATCAAACCACATTAATACGAGATAATACAACTGCAATTATTAAAGTATCATCTATTGGTGATTATGTAGAGAATGGTAATACCATTAAAAATGGTATTCTTAATGTCAATATAGATGATATTGGTACAAATTATGTTGGTCCAATTACTACACTGATAAGACCAAGAAAATTTGATGAAGATCAACTTATAACAAACCTTGATGGTACGGGGGTTGGTAGAGTTGAGTATTATGATCCCAAACAACAAACTGTAATTTTATATGATGTAATTGGTACTTTTAGACAAGGACAGGAAATATATTCTGCAGGTGGAGAAAAACCTAGAGCTTTTATTTCTTCTATCCCAAGCACTACATTTAAATCTAGACAAGGTGTTGAAATTCTTAGTGAGAAACAAGAAATTGAATTTCCTAGAGAATATACGTTTAAAACTTCAAATACACAAGCTTCTACCAGACAAATTATTAGATCAAAATTATTTGAAGGTCAATCACTATCAGGAGATACTTTACCTAGTGCTTTTTCATTAAAACAAAATAGTGATAAGTTATTTGGTGTAAAGGGGGTAGATATTGAAATTGATAACAGGATTTCTTTATCTGATAACGTTTTTGAGTTTGAGGTTGGAACAAATAGTGATGTAAATGATATTTACCTACAACCAGCTACTATAATCACAAGAACTGATCCGGGTTCAACTAAAGTTACAATTAATCAAACACCATCAGTAATTACAGTTGATGAAACTTCTGGATTTCCTGTAACAAACGGAATTTTGTTAATTTCTGGTAAAGAAGTGTTATATAAAACAAGAACTGCTCAACAATTTTATGATTGCACAGTTTCCAGTGGTACTGAAGAATTTGAATCTGGAACTGAAGTTATTTCTTTTGGTAGATATAAATTAACCGATACCCAAGATAAATGGACAAGTAATGTAGACGTTAGTAAAGGCGAATATAAATTTCATAATGATAATCTTTATATTGCAACTATTAGTGGTAAAACCGGAACAACTGCTCCTGTCCATAAATCTGGAGTAGTTTCTGATGGTGAGGTTCTTTGGAGATATTATGATACTAATAGATATGATCACTCTTTCTATATTGATTATAATGATTCAACAATTGTAAATCCAAAATTTAGATTATTTGGATTGACTGGTGATGTTATCATCGAACAAAGTGGATCTTTGAATAGTTTAACAAAATATCAATTTGCAAGATTAGATGGTCCAAATATTGATGTTTATAATTTTAAATTGGATAATGAGTTAGCGGCAGATAGATCTGATAGACTTGCAATAGTATTGAGCTCAAATTACAATAGAAATAGAGATATTGTAAATGATGTTAGATTACCATCACATCTATCACTAACTGGATTTAACACTCATTATGATTACGACGAGCACGTTTATATTGCTACATCATGTATACCCCCATGGTGGCAAGATATTATTTCATATCCTGCTGCGGGACAGAGTATTCCAACAAATGATTTAAAGAAAGTAAGTTTTAAGAATCAAAAAAATGTTTGTAGATGGTTAAAGGAAGCTATTCTTTATAGTACACCAAGACATCTATCTTCTACTAGAAAAACTAAAAAAGCCCTTGGATTGCAATTAGATGCTATTCAATTGAATTCTTATAAAGGTAATACTGTAAATTATGGTTACCTTGATAGATTTTCTATCATTGGCGGTAATTATGGTATTTCTTATACAGAGACCGGTGGTATTGCAACTTCCGTAGATACTTCTAAAAATCCTCTCCTTTTATTGAAGGAGGGTAATACTACACAACTTATTTCTAATACAAATAATTTAACTAGAATTTCTGGTAGTATATCAAAAATTAATTTTAATGATTTATTTAATGAGTATCAATCAGAATTGAGTGGATTTACTGAACAACCTACAATTGAAGTTGTTAATCAAAATCCACAAATTGTACTTAACTATACAAATATTTCTTCAAGCGGTAATGTTTATCCTGGATTTGATATTACAGATAATACTGTAACTAAAAATTCTCATGGTTTAAAAACCTTAGACAAAATTAAATTTATTAGTGATAATGATTATTTTCAGTCTTTAATATCAAATACTGAATATTTTGTTAGAGTATTTGATGCTAATAAATTTGCTTTACATAAAACAAAATCTCAGGCATTATTGAATGATGGTAGAGTACCATTAAAACCAAATTATACTAATGCATCTTCGGATGTACCTGTAGTCACTTCAAATGTTACTTTTAGATTTGAGTCGTCAATTAAAAATCCTTTTACCGGATTTGAACAATCTTTACTAGAGTTAAGTTACGCAGATGGAAACGTTGATAATATTTTTATTAGAAAATCTGGTGAAGGATATATAAATCTTCCAAAAATTATAATAAAGGGTGGGGGAAAACCAGACTTTGAAGTTCCATTTAGTAAAAATTTAGTTAAATTTGTTGAAATGAGTGGACCACTTATTTCATACTATGACTATGACAATAAAAATTATAATATTTCATATGTAAATACTGAAAATTATCCTTCAATAACAACAAACACATTCCAAAAACCTCCTGTAGTAGATATAATTGATGGTAGAAATGGCGAAGGTGTCTCTTTCGTGTCTGGTGGAAAAATAACTACTATTGTAGTAACTAACCCCGGAGAATATTATTATTCCACGCCAACCGTAGAAATTATCGGAGATGGTGAAGATGCTGTCATTGAAGTATCTACATCATCGGATGGCAAAATACAAAAATTTGATGTCATAAAACCTGGTAGTGGATACACTTCTGCGCCAGAAATTAAAATTGTTCCAACTGGATCTAAAGGTGTAGTTTCAGCTCTGTTAAAAGAATGGACATTTAATTTAGTTCGTCAACTAAAAGCACTTGATCGTGTTGATAATTATGGTGGATATGTATTTCATTCAGGAGATGCTATTCCATCATCCAATAATTCAGACTCCTTTAAGTTAATTGATTATAAAAATGATTTCCCAAAAGACTTAGATCAAAAACAATATTTCTTATTAAAACCATCTAACAAATTAGCAGCTCGTCAAATTAAAAATGCTAGTCCAGACTATCTACTGGAAAGTATTGCAACTGCAGCTGGAACAACAAAATCTAATTTAACTGATACACAATTACTAGGAACTACTCTATCCCCTGCAGTTGATGATATTGCACCTCATTCATTAGCATATGCGGTTTCTTATGATGGAATTCCTATCTATGATGGTACTAAAGTATTAACCAAAAGAAATGAACCATTTAGTCCAAGTTTAAACAAATTAGTTGAGGCAGTATCGCAATATAAGTTAAAGTGGTCTAGAACTTCAAATACTGGTATTAATGAAACATATTACACTATTGGTGGTACGAAGTATTATGTTAGTAGAGTTGGTGGTCCATCTATCACAAATTATCCAATTGGATCTTTTATAGAAGATTATGAATATATT